>Ga0207713_1000103_pt1 | contig 138415 bp, 128 predicted proteins | sample KBSS64metaG_FD_184404 | JGI IMG/M metagenome (GOLD analysis project Ga0207713, IMG submission 184404) | Switchgrass rhizosphere microbial communities from Kellogg Biological Station, Michigan, USA - KBS S6-4 metaG (SPAdes) (version 2) | ecosystem: Host-associated > Plants > Roots > Rhizosphere... | reverse complement strand
CAGCAGCGTCTCATCTTGTCAAGCGGTTATTTTCAGAAGTTTTCAAAATTTCTTTATCAACTTCAACCACTTGCGCTTCGTTCGACTTGGCGTCTCACGTCAGCGGGAGGCGAATTCTACAGCGTTACAATCTGCTGTCAACCACCTTTTTCACCGCTGTCGATTCGAACATCCGGACCGAAGCACTTCCTCGCTATCCTGAACGTCTAACTCGTTGATATTCAAGGAGTTTTACGTTCCGACTGCGCCGGAAGTGCGGCGAATTATAGAGAGATTCGAAGGGGCGTCAACCCTTAATGTGAACTTTCTATGAAATAGGCAAAACACGAGGAAAATCAGCGGTTTTCTTCTGTTTATATAGGGGAGGGCGCTGACCGCCGCTCACCTATATAGAAGCGCTATAGAACGCCGGCCTCACGCAACGCCATAACATTCTCATCCGACAAGCCCAGGACCCCCGTCAGCACCTCCAACGTGTGCTCGCCCAACAAAGGCGGAGCCCGCCGATACTCCACAGGCGTACCCGAAAGCCGGATAGGGCTCGCCACCTGAGGCACAGTGCCGCCCAAGGCATGGGGCAACTCGACTTTCAACCCGCGCGCCTGCACCTGGGGATCAGCAAAGACCTGTGACAGATCATTGATAGGTCCGCACGGCACGCCTGCACGCTCCAGCGCCTCTACCCATTGCGCCGTGGTCTTGAACACGGTGGCCTGGCGAATCAGCGGGATCAGCTCGGCTCGATGAGCAACGCGCTGCTTGTTGGTTGCGAATCGCACGTCATCTGCCCACTGAGGCTGACCGGCCACTTCCGCGAATTTGCGAAACTGGTTGTCATTACCCACGGTAAGGATGAAATCGCCATCCGCCGTAGGAAAATCCTGGTACGGCACGATATTCGGATGGGCATTGCCGAGACGCCGAGGCGGCGCTCCCGTGGTCAGGTAATTCATCGCCTGATTGGCCAGGCAGGCCACCTGGACATCCAGCAGGGCCATATCGATGTGCTGCCCCACACCGCCCTGATCGCGATGCGCCAAAGCGGCAAGAATCGCTGAGGCTGAATACAGCCCGGTCAGGATGTCGGTCAGCGCTACACCGACCTTCACGGGCCCAGCCCCTTCTTCGCCATCGGGGCGCCCGGTCAGGCTCATCAAGCCGCCGAGGCCCTGGATCATGAAGTCATAGCCTGCGCGCTTCGCATAGGGGCCTGTCTGGCCGAACCCCGTGATCGAGCAGTAGATGAGCCTCGGGTTCTCGGCCTGCAGTGATTCGTAGTCCAGACCATAGGCTTTGAGCCCACCGACCTTGAAGTTCTCGATCACGATATCGGACTTCGCCGCCAGCTCCCGCACCAGTTTCTGACCTTCAGGCCGGGTGAAGTCGATGGTGACCGACTGCTTGTTCCTGTTGGCAGAGAGGTAATAAGCCGCCTCGGAGGTGTTCTCGCCGCGTGGATCCTTCAGAAACGGAGGCCCCCAGGCACGCGTATCGTCACCACTGCCCGGGCGCTCGATCTTGATGACGTCCGCACCAAGGTCCGCGAGGATCTGGCCCGCCCAGGGCCCGGCCAGCACCCTGGACAAATCCAGCACACGAATATGCGATAGCGCGCCCATGGCAGGCTCCTTAGTAGAAAGCCTGAATGCCGGTCTGCGCGCGTCCCAGAATCAGTGCATGCACGTCATGGGTGCCTTCGTAAGTGTTGACCACTTCAAGGTTGACCAGATGCCGGGCAATGCCGAACTCGTCGGAGATCCCGTTACCGCCCAGCATGTCCCGAGCCATGCGCGCAATGTCCAGGGACTTGCCACAGGAGTTGCGCTTCATGATCGAGGTGATTTCCACCGCAGCTGTACCTTCGTCCTTCATCCGCCCAAGACGCAGGCAACCTTGCAGTGCCAAGGTGATTTCAGTCTGCATGTCTGCCAGCTTCTTCTGGATCAGCTGGTTTGCAGCCAGCGGACGGCCGAACTGCTGGCGATCCAGCGTGTATTGACGAGCGGTGTGCCAGCAGAACTCAGCTGCGCCCAGCGCACCCCAGGAGATGCCATAACGGGCTGAGTTCAAGCAGGTGAACGGACCCTTGAGCCCGCGAACATCCGGGAAGATGTTCTCTTCCGGCACGAATACGTTATCCATGACCACTTCACCGGTGATGGAAGCGCGCAGGCCTACCTTGCCGTGGATCGCCGGGGCGCTCAGGCCTTGCCAGCCTTTCTCCAGAATGAAACCGCGAATGTCACCGGCATCATCCTTGGCCCAGACCACGAACACGTCGGCAATCGGGCTGTTGGTGATCCACATCTTGCTGCCGGTCAACCTGTAGCCGCCTTCCACGGAGCGCGCACGAGTAATCATCGCGCCAGGGTCGGAACCATGGTTCGGCTCGGTCAGACCGAAGCAGCCGATCCATTCGCCGGAAGCCAGCTTGGGCAGGTATTTCTGCTTTTGCGCCTGGGTGCCGAACTCGTTGATCGGCACCATGACCAGCGACGATTGCACGCTCATCATCGAGCGATAGCCCGAATCCACCCGCTCGACCTCACGGGCGATCAAGCCATAGCACACATAGTTAAGCCCGCTACCGCCGAACTCTTCAGGAATGGTCGCACCCAGCAGCCCGACTTCACCCATCTCGCGAAAGATCGCAGGATCGGTCTGTTCATGACGGAAGGCCTCAAGCACACGAGGAGCGAGTTTGTCCTGGGCGAACTGTTCGGCGCTGTCACGGACCATGCGCTCTTCTTCGGTGAGCTGCTGATCCAGCAACAGCGGGTCGATCCAGTTGAAACTTGCTTTACCGCCCATGACGTTCTCCTCGTTGAATGGTGCTCTCGGGCCAGGCCGAGAAAAAGCTCTGGAGTGAGACTAGGCCCGGATCGGCGCAGGGGCAAACGAGGATTTCGCATAGTGTTGTGCTAATTTCTCACTCCGTAATAGCAAAAACTGCCCTATTTGCACCCGACGAGTGAGGTTCACGTACATGCGTCGCAAGATCCCCAGCACTGCCGCGCTTGTCAGCTTCGAGGCGGCTGCTCGTCACGAAAGCTTTACCAAAGCCGCCGAAGAACTTTCCCTCACGCAAAGCGCCATCTGCCGACAGATTGCGAGCCTTGAGGAGTTTCTCAATGTGGAACTGTTCCGACGCTCGCGCAGGGGAGTGAAGCTGACAGAGGCGGGGCTTTCCTACAGCCGACGGGTTGCAACGCAACTGGATGCGGTAGAACGCGACACATTGTCGGTGATGGGCCACCAAGGGGCGAACGTGATCGAGCTTGCCGTGGTTCCGACCTTCGGCACCCAGTGGCTATTGCCTCGCCTGAAGGACTTCCAGCAACAGAACCCTGATGTGACGATCAACCTGACCAACCGCACCCGCCCGTTCCTGTTCGCCGACACGGACTTTGACGCCGCCATCTACTTCGGAGATGCCGACTGGTCGGGTACGCAATCGCATCGGCTGATGAGCGAAAACCCCATGCCGGTTTGTAGTCCCCATTTGCTGGGCAACAAACCCCGACTCAGCGCGCGTGAATTATCCGAGATGCCGTTGCTGCAACAGACCACACGACCCTACGCCTGGCGTCAGTGGTTCGGCTCAATGGAGATGAATATCGCGCGTGACATGACAGGCCCGCGATACGAGCTATTCTCCATGCTCGCGCAAGCAGCCATGCACGACATGGGAGTAGCGCTGATTCCGCCGTTTCTGATCCAGCGAGAACTGGCGGAAAAGCGTCTGGTGGTGGCCAATTACCACGAATTATCGAGCGTGAAAGCCTATTACCTGATGATTCCGGAGCGAAAAGTCGAATCCGCGTCATTGAAAGCCTTCCGCGACTGGCTGGTGCAACAGGCTGAAACCTACGCCCTGCCTTGATTTCAGGTGATTGAGTCAAGTTTACTGACCCTGTAGTCAATTAATTTTCGGGACTACAGATATCACCTTATGTCGCATTTAAGAAACACCTGTGTTCTTTATCCAAAACAGGCTGCACGCTTTATATGACGTGGCTTTCAGGCTGATTCATGACCAATTTCACTCGGGACATGAAAAAAACTTCAAACACTACATATCCGGCTACAAGCCTTTAAAAATAAGGGCTGTATCGATTTGTTGCGTCAAACGGTCACAGGGTGACTTGTAGTTAAAGACACGTCGAGTTACAGAATTCCTTGAAGCACCCCTGTTACACCTGCAAAATGCCGCGCCCCGCCTGATATCGCGGGGACGTGGTGATCGCTGCACCAGACGCGCCATACGCAGTGCGCTGGCCTACTTTTTAAAAGATAAAAAAGATCACGCAGGAGATTTGACGTGCACATTGGTGTCCCTCTAGAAACCCAGTCCGGTGAAACTCGGGTTGCTGCTACTCCGGAAACCATCAAGAAGCTCATTGGCCAGGGTCATAAGGTCACCGTTCAGTCAGGCGCAGGCATTACCGCCTCCGTGACGGACAGTGCCTATGAGGCGGCAGGTGCTTCAATCGGCGGTGCCATCGATGCCTTTGGCGCTGAGCTCATTCTCAAGGTCGTCGCCCCAAGCGACAGCGAACTGGCCCTGATAAAGAGCGGTACCGTGGTCATCGGGATGCTCAACCCCTTCAACAACGAGATCATCGCCAAGATGGCCGAGCGCGGCATCACCGCCTTCGCCCTCGAAGCGGCGCCGCGCACCTCGCGGGCGCAAAGTCTCGATGTACTGTCCTCGCAAGCCAACATCGCAGGTTACAAATCGGTATTGCTGGCAGCTCATCACTATCCGCGCTTCATGCCGATGCTGATGACCGCTGCCGGTACCGTGAAGGCTGCTCGCGTGCTGATCCTCGGTGCAGGCGTTGCCGGTCTGCAAGCCATCGCCACTGCCAAACGTCTTGGTGCAGTGATCGAGGCTTCCGACGTTCGCCCTGCGGTGAAGGAGCAGATCGAGTCGCTGGGCGCCAAGTTTGTCGACGTGCCTTACGAGACCGACGAAGAGCGCGAAGCGGCAGTGGGCGTGGGCGGTTATGCGCGTCCGATGCCAGCCAGCTGGATGCAGCGTCAGGCCGTGGCCGTTCACGAACGCGCCAAGCAGGCGGACATCGTGATCACCACCGCGCTGATTCCGGGCCGCAAGGCGCCGGTGCTGTTGAGCGCCGAAACCGTCTCGCAGATGAAGCCAGGCTCGGTGGTCATCGACCTCGCGGCGGCTCAGGGCGGCAACTGCCCGCTGACCGTCGCCGATCAAGTCGTGATCGAGCACGGCGTGACCATCGTTGGCCACACCAACCTGCCTGCGCTGGTGGCCGCTGACGCATCGGCGCTTTATGCACGCAACCTGCTGGATTTCCTGAAGCTGGTCTTCACCAAGGAAGGCCAGTTCGAGATCAACCTCGAAGACGACATCGTCGCTGCGTGCCTGATGTGCCGCGACGGCCAGATCGTGCGCAAGAACGGCTGAGGATAAAAACAATGGAAGACATGCTGATCTCTCACGGCGTCTACAACCTGATCATCTTCGTGCTGGCGATCTACGTCGGCTACCACGTGGTCTGGAACGTCACCCCTGCCTTACACACCCCGCTGATGGCCGTGACCAACGCCATCTCGGCCATCGTCATCGTCGGCGCCATGCTGGCGGCTGCACTGACCGTGACCCCGCTGGGCAAGACCATGGGCACCCTGGCGGTGGCTCTGGCAGCCGTCAACGTGTTCGGTGGCTTTCTGGTCACCCGCCGGATGCTTGAAATGTTCAAGAAGAAGGCTCCGAAAGCCAAAGCTGAGGATGCCAAGCAATGAGCATGAACCTCGTCACCCTGCTGTACCTCGTTTCGGCGATCTGCTTCATTCAGGCCCTCAAAGGCCTGTCGCACCCGACCACCTCGCGCCGCGGCAACCTGTTCGGCATGTGCGGCATGGGTCTGGCAGTGCTGACTACCATCGGCCTGGTGTTCAAGCTGGCGGCATTGTCGACTGATGGCGCCAGCGCCGGTATCGGCTACATCATCGTCGGCTTGCTGGTCGGTGGTACGGCCGGTTCGATCATGGCCAAGCGCGTCGAGATGACCAAGATGCCGGAGCTTGTGGCCTTCATGCACAGCATGATCGGTCTGGCGGCGGTGTTCATTGCCATCGCGGCCGTGGTCGAGCCTCAGTCGCTGGGCATCGTTGCGCACCTGGGCGATGCGATCCCGACCGGTAACCGCCTGGAGCTGTTCCTGGGCGCGGCCATCGGCGCGATCACCTTCTCGGGTTCGGTCATTGCTTTCGGCAAGCTGTCGGGCAAGTACAAGTTCCGCCTGTTCCAGGGCGCACCGGTACAGTTCGCCGGCCAGCACAAGCTGAACCTGATCCTGGGTCTGGCCACGCTGTTCTTCGGCTTGATGTTCATGTTCACCGGCAGCCTGTTCGCTTTCAGCGTCATGCTGATCCTGGCGTTCGTGATCGGCGTGCTGCTGATCATCCCGATTGGCGGCGCCGACATGCCTGTGGTCGTGTCGATGCTCAACAGCTACTCGGGCTGGGCGGCGGCCGGTATCGGCTTCTCGCTGAACAACTCGATGCTGATCGTGGCTGGCTCCCTGGTGGGCTCGTCGGGTGCGATCCTGTCCTACATCATGTGCAAGGCCATGAACCGCTCGTTCTTCAACGTGATCGGCGGCGGTTTCGGCGGCGCGGCAGATGCGGGCGATGCAGGCGGTGCGAAAGAAGCGCGTCCGGTGAAATCCGGTTCGGCTGACGACGCGACCTTCCTGCTGACCAACGCCGACACCGTCATCATCGTTCCTGGCTACGGCCTTGCGGTGGCACGTGCCCAGCACGCCCTGAAAGAGCTGACCGAGAAGCTGACCCACGCTGGCGTGACCGTGAAGTACGCGATCCACCCGGTGGCCGGTCGGATGCCGGGCCACATGAACGTCCTGCTCGCCGAGGCCGAAGTGCCTTACGACCAGGTGTTCGAGATGGAAGACATCAACTCCGAGTTCGGCCAGGCCGACGTGGTGCTGGTGCTCGGCGCCAACGACGTGGTCAACCCGGCCGCGAAGAACGATCCGAAGTCGCCTATCGCGGGCATGCCGATCCTCGAAGCCTTCAAGGCCAAGACCATCATCGTCAACAAGCGCTCGATGGCCAGCGGCTATGCCGGTCTGGACAACGAACTGTTCTATCTCGACAAAACCATGATGGTTTTCGGCGACGCCAAGAAAGTCATCGAAGACATGGTCAAAGCGGTGGAGTAAGCGCTCTAGCCCGAAGCAAAACGAACCCTCGGCGCGCGCATCGGTCGAGGGTTTTTTACATCTGGCGTAAAGGTGTTTTGTCCTGAAAGCCGCTAATTAGAGCCCTCGAATGCGACCTTGGTCGTGGGACGAAAAAAATCCAGTTCTCTAGACTTGGGCCCTCGCATCCTCGTCCTGAGATAAGAACACCATGCACCGTGAACGTATCCGCCTGCCTTCTTTGATGAGCAAGGTAATGAGCGCAGCCGACGCCGCTTCCCTGATCCAGGACGGCATGACCGTCGGCATGAGCGGCTTCACCCGCGCCGGTGAAGCCAAGGCCGTACCCAAGGCCCTCGCCGAGCGCGCCAAGGCCTCGCCGCTGAAGATCAGCCTGATGACCGGCGCAAGCCTGGGCAACGACCTGGACAAGCAACTGACCGAAGCCGGCGTGCTGTCGCGGCGCATGCCGTTCCAGGTCGACAGCACTTTGCGCCGCGCAATCAACGACGGCACGGTGATGTTCATCGACCAGCATCTGTCGGACACCGTCGAGCAGCTGCGCAACCGCCAGATCAAGCCGGTGGACATGGCCGTCATCGAATGCGTGGCGATCACCGAAGAAGGCCATCTGGTGCTCAGCACTTCGGTGGGCAACTCGGCCAGCTTCGCAATCCTCGCCGAAAAGGTGATTATCGAGATCAACACCGCTCAGCCTATGGAGCTGGAAGGCCTGCACGACATCTATATACCGACCTACCGCCCGACGCGCCTGCCCATCCCGGTATTGAAGGCTGACAGCCGCATCGGCAGCCAGGCGGTGAAGATCGATCCGGCGAAGATCGTCGGTATCGTGTTCAGCGACCAGGCCGACTCACCTTCGACTGTATTGCCCGCAGATCACGAAACCCAGGCCATTGCCGGGCATCTGGTGGAGTTCTTCAAGAACGAGGTGCGCCAGAACCGCCTGACCAACCAGCTGATGCCGTTGCAGGCAGGTGTCGGCACCATTGCAAACGCTGTTATGACCGGGCTGATTGACTCGCCTTTCCATGGCATGGCGATGTACTCGGAAGTGCTTCAGGATTCGACGTTCGACCTGTTCGAAGCGGGCAAGCTGGATTTCGCATCGGGCTGCTCGATGACACTGTCCGAGCGCAAGCACGACGCGGTATACAACAACCTGGAGCAGTACAGATCGAAACTGTTACTGCGCCCTCAAGAGATTTCCAATCATCCCGAGATCGTGCGCCGCCTGGGCATCATCGGGATCAACACGGCACTGGAGTTCGACCTCTACGGCAACGTCAACTCCACCCACGTGTGCGGCACCCGCATGATGAACGGGATTGGCGGCTCCGGGGACTTCGCCCGCAACGCCCACCTGGCCATCTTCGTGACCAAATCCATTGCCAAGGGTGGCGCGATTTCAAGCGTAGTGCCGATGGTCAGCCACGTTGACCACACCGAGCACGATGTCGACATCCTCGTCACCGAGATCGGACTTGCCGACCTACGCGGCCTCGCACCTCGCGAGCGGGCCCGTGTGATCATCGACAACTGCGTGCACCCGGCTTACCGCGAAGCGCTCAATGACTATTTCCGTAAGGCTTGCGCCATCGGCGGGCACACGCCGCATGTACTGCGCGATGCACTGAGTTGGCACCTGAATCTGGAAGAAACCGGCAGCATGCTGGGCGTGTAAGAAATACAGTTGCGACGTGGCGACTACCTTTCGTCGCCACTGTGTTTGAGCTGAACGCAATTCTGACAAAAATTGTACTGCTGTACCGGTCACTTTTACCCCTGAAACGACACTTTTCACTGAAACGGCGCACAAACTGCACCATTTAAGTGCTCACCGGTACAGTTGCCCCATTTCCGAACAAAACAGTGCCCTTGAACAGTTAACTGAAGCAGCACAATACAAGTGAACTGTGTCTGGAGAGAGGAGGGCAACGAGAGGAAGATGGGCACCAGTCAAGTCACTATCTAATCCCGCCACAAGCGGAAGGAAGAAGCACCATGGAACGCACCGTAAGTTCCGAACTGTTCTACGAAGAAACCGCTCAATCGGCCAAAGGCTCCCTGGTTCTGCGCATGTTCGCCAACCTGATGCTCTGGCAACGTCGCCTGTCCAGCCGCCACCAGCTGGCCCGTCTGGATGCTCGCCTGCTGGCTGACGCCGGTATCAGCGAATCCCAGCGTTACGAAGAGCTGAGCAAGCCGTTCTGGCGCTAATCTAGCGCTCGCTGGTCCAGGCCTTAAGCCTACCGCCAGCACCCTGAATTGTTCACACAAAGCCCGTCGCAGGTCACTGCTGACGGGCTTTGTTGTTTCTGGCGTTTGCATAAACCTGAATCACACCCGATCCCGTAGCAGTCCGGCTTGCCGGCGGGGCGGTGTGTCAGTTGCAGGTGATTTGTCTGATCCGGCGCCCCCGCCGGCAAGCCGGACTGCTACGGGACGGTGACAAATCAGAAATTGGCGGCAAACAGGTACAGTTTAATATAATTGAATAGCAACCAGTACAGTGCTTGAGTTATAAGGCGTACAGATCCGCAGCGGTGCCTCGGCCAAGCAGCTGGCACATCGCCCTGATAGTCCTCGCGCCCTTTGTTACGCTAGTCTTGCCCCATCTTCTGCCCCGTCGCTTGCGAGACAGCTCTAGCTCGTCTGCGAATTTGCGCGTGTGGTTTCAATTGACCCTTGTGGAGTTCCAACATGTCTCGTCTTCGTCTCATGGCCGCCGCTGCGCTGCTGATCGCAGCAACCGGTGCCCAGGCTTCCAGCTTCGTGGTGACCACCGACACGCTGGTTCGCGCGCTGGATGCTTCGTCCAACGCCACGTCGAAAATCTCTTCGTCCTTCCACGATGACAAGATCGTGCTGGCCGCCCGTGACGACGCCGCAAGCTTCGTTGCGTCCCAAGGCGAGATTCGCGGTGTTCATCTGGAAGGCGCCTTCGCCCACATCCGTGAAATAGCACCCACCCTCCAGGCTTCGGATGCACAGCTGGCTCAGGCGATTCTCGCCATCTGATTCAGCTTCGCGACAGCTTTGGCAACGCTTGCCCCGCCACCTTCACTGGCTCTGGCCGGGGCATTGCGCTAGCCTTGCGGCTCGTTCCGTCATTACCGAAGACTCATGCACTTATTGTCTCGCCTGTTGATTGCAGCGACTGCCAGCCTGATCTGTGTGACCCAGGCTCAAGCGTTCGACACAACCACACAAAGCCTGATCAAAAGCGGGTACGGCACCAGTCAGGTGACGACCGGGCCTTTCGATAACAAACTGATACTTGCCGCCCAGGATGATGCCGCAGCGTTCATTGCCACTGATGGCCAACTGCGAGGAGCGCAACTGGAGTCGGCGTTGATGTATCTGCGTCAAACCTCTCCAAAACTTCATGCCAGCGACCTTGAACTGGCGCAGGCAATCCTCGTCCAATAATTACTTTTTGTACCTTCTGTTTTTGGAGACGTTCCATGCGTACCCCGCTTATCGTTGCGGCCCTGGGCTTGCTCGTGCTGACTGACGTGGCTCAGGCCCAGACCCTGAAAGCGACCAGCAACATCGTTGTTCGTGCCTTTGGCCGCAGCGTCGATTTCACTTCCGACACCACCTCTTCGGTCCGCAACTGGAAAATGGTGGTGGAAGCCCAGGACGATGCCGCCAGCTACGTCGCCAGCAACGGTGATATCCACGGCGCCCGCCTGGATGCAGCCTTCGCCACCCTGCGCGACCGCCTGCCTGAAGCCCGCAATGCAAGTGACCAGGACCTCGCCGAAGCCATCCTCGCATTGTGAGGCGCGTAGCCGTCTGGCTGCTGGCATCGGCGCTCTCGCTGATCTGCACGAGCGCCTTTGCCGACCTGAGCCTGTCGCTGTACACCGACGGGCTCGATCCTGCGCAGCAGAAAGCCAGCCAGACGTTGCTTGATGAAGCCATGGCGCACCTGCCGCCCATGTTCATCGCCAAGCTGGACCGCAAGGTCGAAGTGCGCTGGACCGACGACATGCCGGCCAATGCCTATGGGCGCGCTGACGGCCCCTACCGCCTGGACCTGAGTCAGAAGCTGCTGGCGGGCCTGACCGACGGCAGTGCCGCCACCGCCAAGACCAATCGCCCCCACGGCACAGTTCGCGAAGAAATGCTCGCCACGGTGCTGCATGAGCTGACCCATATATATGACCACGCCCAGTTGTGGTCGCCGCAAGATCGCAAACTCATCATCGCCTGTGCACGCCAGGGCAACAGTCTGGGCAAGATCGGCCTGCGCGACAGTTGCCGAGGCCAGACAGACCGGCGCTTTACTTTGAGCGACGATCCGCGGCTGCTGGATCTGGCAGGCTGGCCGCAATATGTCGGACGGCGAGGGGAGCGCGTAGAGCGCAACGGCCAGGTGGCCCGCAGCCCGGACATCTACGAAATCAGTAGCCCGCTGGAATTCGTGGCGGTGAACATGGAGTACTTCCTCCTCGATCCGGCCTACGCCTGCCGCCGCCCGGCGCTGTACGACTACTACCGGCAGCAGTTCGGCTGGGCCCCTGCGGCCAAGGAAGATTGCCCGACGTCCTATCCTTATCTGAACGCTGGTAACGATTTCGCCCGCGAGCCGCTGGGCAAGCTCGACCCCGAGCGCGTATATGAGGTTGATTACCTGCTGGCTGAAGCCAACCAGAACCTGGTGAGCCGCTGGGGGCACAGCATGCTGCGGCTGGTCATCTGCAAGCCCGGTCGCCCGCGCGGGCCCGATTGCCGCCTGGATCTGGATCAGCACCTGGTGCTGTCTTACCGCGCCTTCGTCAACGACCTGCAACTGTCCAGCTGGAGCGGCCTGACCGGCAAATACCCTTCGCGGCTGTTCGTGCTGCCGTTGGGGCAGGTGATCGACGAGTACACCAAGACTGAACTGCGCAGCCTGGCGTCGGTGCCGCTGAAACTGTCGCGCCAGCAGATCAATGGCCTGGTGCAGCATGCGGCCGAGATGCACTGGGCCTACGACGGCGATTACTGGTTCCTGTCCAACAACTGCGCGGTTGAAAACCTCAAGCTGTTGCGCAGCGGCACCAACGATCCACGCCTCGTCGGCCTGGACAGCATTCTGCCCAATGGCCTCCTCGAAGTGCTCAAAGGTCGGGGACTGGCCGACACCAGTGTGCTGGATGACCAGAAGCGGGCGCTGCGCCTGGGCTATCGCTTTGACTCGTACCGTGATCGCTATCAGGCGATGTTTGATGTGCTGCGCAAAACGACCAAGGTGAAGCAGGCGACAGTGGAGGACTGGCTGACGCTGTCCGCCAAGGAGCGGCAACCATACTTTGCCAAGGCCGATTTGCGCAGCAGCGCGGCCTTGTTGTTGCTGGAGCAGGCCAGCATGCGTCGGCAGTTGTTGCTGGCGCAGGATGAGGTGAAGCAGCGTTACCTGAGCGCGGTGGAAAAGAAAGACAACCGCGTCTCCCAGGCTACCGGCACCTTGCAGGACATTCTGGCCAACAGCGGCTTTTTGAGTCGACCGGCTGAATTGCTCGGCAGCGGCGGTTATGGCTTGCCGCAAGAGGGCGAGTGGAAACGGCTTGAAGCGGAAAGCAGCGAGCGGCAGAAACAGCTACAGCGCTTGAGCGGCGACCTGGATAAGGAGGTGAGGGCGCTGCTGGAACCCGACCGCGCCGCCGAAATCGCCGCCACCGAAGACAACCTCAAGCAGATCGGCGAACACCTGCGGGCGTTGCACAAAGCCGCCGGCGGGTTGGAGTTGCCGTGAGCCTGGCCGATGATCGCTGTTGATTCTGGCCGCAGGCCGTGGGAGCTGGCTTGCCTGCGATCTGCCGCAAAGCGGCAGCAAAAACCTGAAACCTCGGCAGTGTCAGACCCAACGCGTGTCCTGAATGGCTGCCGGTTCCCGGCAGATCGCAGGCAAGCCAGCTCCCACGGCCTCCGGCCAGAAGCCACTCAATAGCGAGCCTAAATTCTCTCCTCCCGCTCCTCTGGCAAATGCTCATCAAGGTGCAACCACGGCAGCCGGCTGTCGGTCCAGATATGCCGCTCGGCCGGGGCGTTTTCAGGGTGGTCGAGGGTGGCGATGGTCACGTCCATGGTGTCGGGGCTGTGCTGACTGAACAACGCCATCTGCGCCCCACAATTACTGCAGAAGAACCGCACGCAGGTGGGGCCGGAATCATAGGCTGCAGGGCTTGCACCCACCCACTTGAAGGCGTCGAGCGGCACGGTAATCCACGTGACCACGATGCCCCCGGAGGTACGCCTGCAGATTGAGCAATGACAGTGCGCAATGTCGCGCAATGGCGCATCGAATTGATAGCGCAGGTGGCCGCAATGGCAACCGCCAGTATGACTGTGTGTCATGGCCGCTCTCCCATGTCTGTCTTGCGTCTGACTGCCAAAAGCCGCGTTTGCTGCATTTATCCGACGGCGACGAGCGAAACCCCGGCGAAAGCTGGCTGAAAGCTTGGCCCTTTAGCATCCCCCTCACTACCGGCGACAGACCGGTCGGCCAGGACGAACGCACCTCGACGTTCTCCGGCCCATCTACAACAACAATTTCGGTGATTCTGATGCTTGCTCTTGCTATCCCTGCGCTGCACCTTCCACTCGCACCCCCACTCCACGCGCCGCTCGTTTTGAGCTGATTGCTTCGTATCAATCGTTCTTTCGTCGCGTAATGCCTGGAGTATTTCTATGTTGACCTTCCTCGGCTTCGCCATGGTCGTTGCCTTCATGTACCTCATCATGAGCAAACGCCTGTCGGCGCTGATTGCCCTGATTATCGTACCTATCGTATTTGCCCTGTTCGGCGGCTTCGCCACCGACATCGGCCCTATGATGCTCGCCGGCATCAGCAAACTTGCGCCCACCGGCGTGATGCTGATGTTCGCGATTCTGTATTTTGCCCTGATGATCGACTCCGGCCTGTTCGACCCGGCCGTGCGCAAGATCCTGAAACTGGTCAAGGGCGATCCGGTCAAGGTGTCGGTCGGCACCGCCGTGCTGGCACTGGTCGTCTCACTGGACGGCGACGGCGCCACCACCTACATGATCTGCGTGGCGGCCATGCTGCCGCTCTACAGCCGCCTGGGCATGAGCCCGCGAATCATGGCTGGCCTTATCATCTTGGCGGGCGGTGTGATGAACATGACGCCATGGGGCGGCCCGACCGCCCGTGCGGCGAGCGCGCTGCATGTGGATCCGTCCGACATCTTCGTACCGATGATTCCTGCAATGCTGGCGGGCGTAGTTGCCATTCTGGTGATCGCGTATGTCTACGGTAAACGTGAACGTGCGCGCTTGGGTGAACTGCACCTGCCCGGCGATGAAGTCGATCACAGTGAAATCAGCGTCTCGCAATTCCCCGACGCCCGCCGTCCCAAGCTGATCTGGTTCAACGGCGCGCTGACGCTGGTGCTGATGATCGCGCTGATCATGGGCGTGCTGCCGCTGCCGGTGCTGTTCATGATCGCCTTCAGTATCGCCATGATCGTCAACTACCCTTGCCTGCAGGCCCAGAAGGACCGTATCGCTGCCCACTCAGGTAGCGTGCTGGCGGTGGTCGGCCTGATCTTCGCCGCAGGTATCTTCACCGGCATCCTGTCCGGCACCGGCATGGTCGACGCGATGTCCAAGAGCCTGCTGGCGGTCATTCCAGAGGCGATGGGCCCTTATCTTGCGGTCATCACGGCCGTGGTCAGCATGCCGTTCACATTTTTCATGTCCAATGATGCGTTCTATTATGGTGTGCTCCCGGTGTTGTCCGAAGCCGCTGCGCATTACGGCATCAGCCCGGTGGAAATGGCACGTGCCTCGATCGTCGGCCAGCCCGTCCACTTGCTGAGCCCGCTGGTGCCCTCGACTTATCTGTTGGTCGCACTGGCCGGCATCGAATTCGGCGATCATCAGCGCTTCACCCTCAAGTGGGCGGTGCTGGTGTGTGTCTGCATAATGATCGCCGCGCTGATGATGGGCATCTTCCCTGCATTCAGCAGTCTATAAAAAACAATCGCACCCAGGCTTGCGCAAACGTTGCGGCCTGGGCTCAACAAGCTCAAAGGAAAATGTAATGGAATGGCTGACCAACCCTGAGATCTGGGTTGCTTTCTTGACCCTGACCGCGCTGGAAATCGTTCTGGGTATCGATAACATCATCATGATCTCGATCCTGGTCAGCCGCATGCCCAAGGCCATGCAGCCGCGCACGCGGATTTTCGGCCTGGCGCTGGCGATGATCACGCGCATCCTGCTGTTGCTGTCGATCACCTGGGTCATGCGCCTGACCGACGACCTGTTCGTGGTACTGGGGCAGGGCATCTCTGGCCGCGACCTGATTTTGTTCTTCGGTGGCCTGTTCCTGCTCTGGAAAAGCTCCCAGGAGATCTACCACGGCCTGGAAGGCGAGGAAGAGACGCTGGAAGAGCCAAAAGGCAAAGGCGGTCAGTTCCTGTACACCATCGTGCAGATCGCGATCATCGACATCGTCTTCTCGCTGGACTCGGTCATCACTGCCGTGGGCATGGTTTCCCACGTGCCGGTCATGGTCGCCGCGATCATCGTCGCCGTATTAGTAATGATGCTGTGCGCGGGCGTCATCAGTGACTTCATCGACAAGCACCCATCCCTGAAGATGCTTGCGCTTTCGTTCCTGATCGTCGTCGGTACGGTGCTGATCGCCGAATCTTTCGATGTCCATGTGCCAAAAGGCTATGTGTACTTCGCCATGGCGTTCTCGCTGGCGGTGGAAGCGATCAACATCAAGATGCGTACGGCCATGGCCAAGAAACGGGCCATGAAAGACCCTGTGAAACTTCGCAAGGACGTTCCGGGTCAATAACAACCCTGTGGGAGCGAATTCATTCGCGATGGGCCAGCACATTCGACACACCTCTGTCGTCTGGACGCTCCTTTCGCGAATGAATTCGCTCCCACAGTTCATAGTGGATAATGGCCATCCAAATGACTGATTTGTTACAGTTTTGTTTCACTGAATAATCGTCTGTGCCATGCTGGCAATAAGGCCTCGGGCCGACTAAAGCTTTAGTTGAGCGTGCTTATCACGATAAGACCCAAGCGCTGTCGCTCGCTACACGCTGTACTTTCAATCCTTGCCCATTGGGCACATTACAGGGGGCTTTTTGTATGCTGACCCTGCTCGATTTGCTTTCCGCCGTCGCGCTGCTGATCTGGGGCACGCACATCGTTCGCACGGGCATCCTGCGGGTGTATGGCTCGCAGCTGCGGCTGGTGCTCAGCCAGAACATGTCCAAGCGACCGTTGGCGTTCATCGCCGGGATACTCGTCACCGCGCTGGTGCAGAGCAGCAACGCCACCGCGATGCTGGTGACCTCGTTCGTCGGCCAGGGGCTGATGGGACTCACGCCTGCGCTGGCGATCATGCTCGGTGCTGACGTCGGTACCGCGGTCATGTCCCGAATCCTCACCTTCGACCTGTCATGGCTGTCCCCGCTGCTGATCTTTCTCGGGGTGATTTTCTTCCTTTCGCGCAAACAGACCCGCGTTGGCCAACTGGGCCGGGTCGGGATCGGGTTGGGCCTCATCATTCTGGCGCTGCAGCTGATCGTCACGGCAGCGGCGCCCATTACCCAGGCTGCCGGGGTCAAGGTCCTGTTCGCTTCGCTGACCGGCGACATCCTGCTCGACGCCTTGGTCGGGGCCATGTTCGCGCTGATCTCCTATTCAAGCCTGGCGGCGGTGCTGTTGACGGCCACCCTGGCCGGTGCGGAGATTATCAGCCTGCCGGTCGCCGTCGGCCTGGTCATCGGCGCCAACATCGGCAGCGGCCTCTTGGCATTCATGAGCACCAGCATGCAGAACGTCGCCGGGCGCCAAGTCGCGCTGGGCAGCCTGCTCTACAAACTCATCGGCCTGTTGCTGATTATCCCGGTGCTGACGCCGCTGGTGCACTGGATGGACTCGCTTGAGCTGAGCCCGGCCAGCCTGGTCATCAGCTTCCACGTGATCTACAACTCACTGCGCTGCCTGATAATGCTGCCAACCGTCGCGCCGATGGGCCGCCTGTGTGCGTCGATCCTGCCGCAGCAGGCCGAGGCCAATGGCCAGACCAAACCACGTCATCTTGACCTCACCGCGCTCGCCACTCCGAGCCTGGCGCTGGCCAACGCGGTGCGCGAAACCCTGCGCATGGGCGATCTGATCGAAAGCATGCTCAACGCCATGCAAGAGGTGCTGCGTGGCAACCAGACCGCAGTGACGCAGGAAGTGCGGCGGCTCAACGACGACATCGAAGTGCTCTACAACGCAATCAAGCTGTACCTGGCGCAAATGCCTCGCGAGGACCTGAGCGATCAGGACAATCGCCGCTGGGCCGAAATTTTCGAGCTGTCGATCAACCTGGAACTGGCCAGCGGCCTGATCGAGCGTATGCTGCGTAAGGTCCAGCAGCAGAAGACCGCCCAGCGCCGCTCGTTCTCCGAAGTGGGTCTTGAGGAGCTTTCCGGGCTGCACGAACAACTTATTGCAAACCTGCGCCTGGGGCTGTCAGTGTTTCTCAGTGGCGACCCAGAGAGCGCGCGCCAGTTGCTGCGGGAAAAACGTCGTTTCCGGGCACAGGAACGGCGCCTGGCCCATGCCCATGTCAGCAGATTGCAACGTAAAATCGTGCAGAGTATCGAGACCAGTTCGCTGCACCTCGAGCTGATCGCTGACATGAAACGTCTGAATTCCATGTTCTGCAGCAGCGCCTATGCCGTTCTTGAAACCAGCGACACCGGGGCCTTGTCCAGCGAAAGCGAGCCTGAACAATCGAGGTGAACGCCAGGGCCGGTCTGAAGTCTGTTACACATACCGGCCCGCAAGGAAGCCCGTTTTTATGCGTTGCCTGCTGTTTGTTTGCCTGCTTCTGACATCCCTCTCTTCCATGGCCATCGACCGCTTTCGGGTGGAAGGTTATGTATTGCCCAACGGTTTGCAACTGCTGCTCAAGCCGGCTGAAAAGGGGCACGTCTCCATTCGTCTCGTAGTGGGCGTCGGGTTTGACGATTTCCCCTGCCAGGATAAAGAGCTGCCGCACCTGCTCGAGCATCTGCTGTTCAGCGGCATCGACGACTCCGGCGAAGGCGGCCTCGAGCAACAGATGCAGGCGCTGGGCGGGGAGTGGAATGCCTTCACCAGCAACACCGACACCACCTTCGTGATCGAGGCCCCCGCGCAGAACCAGCGCAAGGTGCTGGACCTGCTGCTCGACGTGCTGACTCACACCCAGATCAACCAGACCAACCTGGAGACGGCCAAGCGCATCGTCGAGCGTGAAGACGGCGGCCATTATTCCCACCTGCAACGCTGGCTGGACAAACGCGACCTGGGCAATAGCGCGGGCAGTCAGTTGGCGGTTGAACTGGGCCTCAAATGCGCTGAACGGCCCGAGGTCGATCATCTGACACTTGAGCAGATCGAGCACATCCACGACAACTGGTACGCGGCCAACAACATGACGCTGATCGTCGTTGGTGAGCTGGACAAGCTGCTGCCGGCTTATCTGGAACGCACCTACGGCCAGCTCAACGCGGTGGACCCCAGCGAGCACCCGCCACTGGCCACCGTCACCGACAGGGCCGAGCTCGAACGCACGCTGGTTCGCGGCGCCCTGGGCGATGGTGCCAAGCTGCATTTGTTGTTCCCTGAACCGGACATGGGCGAGCAACATGATGAAACCTGGGACTTGGTCAAAGCCTATCTGGACTGGGCGCTGTACAGCGACCTGCGTCTGGACAAGGGGTTGTCCTACGGGCCGTCGGCGGAACGTGAAGCTTATGGCGACACCGGCTTTCTCAGCCTGAACGCGGACCTTGATCGTGACGATGTCGATGCCACAGTGAACGCCATCCGAGGGATGCTGGAGCGGCTGCGCAAGGAAGGCATGGACCCTGCGACCTTCGCCCGCCTGCAACAGGCCTCGATTGCCAGACAGGCATGGGCGGTGCAGGGCAATAGCGCGCTGGCCGACTATTACTGGGGTGCGCTCAATGATTACGAAGACGGGCGCTTCGCAGATCCCGCCAAGCGAACCCGCGCGGTCAGCCTGGACCTGGCCAACCGCGCCATGCGCCAGATACTGACGCAGCCGGGGTATCTGCGAATCGAACAATCGCTGGTCAGTTATGACGAGCTGTACGAGATCGGGCTGGGGTTGCTGGCGTTGGTGGCGCTGCTGATCGCATGGCGTTGGCGGGCCTATAGAAAGCGGCACATCTGACCCTGTGATGATCGTGAGGCCGCCCCCGCCGGCAAGCCGTGCTGCTACGGTTATGTGCTAGACGCACGTCTCGCGCACGCCGCTCCCCACGTAGCAGTCCGGCTTGCCGGCGATTGCGATCTCAGGGGCCCCACGCCGGCAAGCCGTACTGCTACGGCTGGGGGTACGACACCAATCCCGTAGCAGCAGGGCTTGCCCGCGGGGGCGATCTCATGGCCGCCAGGAATATTGATCGGCGGTAATGGGGATGTTGGTATCCTGCTCAGGATTTTTCCTTCAGCGAAAGTGATGACCGCAATGCCCGACCTCAACGCCCTCATACAGAACTCACTGGTACAGCGCGTACTTGAGTTCATGAAACGCTATCCGGGGCTGATTGCGCTGTTCGGGTTCGGCTCGGGGATTGCCAGCTTCATCATGGTGGACCGCCAGTCCCGCCCCGGCAGCTGGATTGCGGCCATCCTGCTTATCAGCTGGGTGTGGCTGATGGTGGAGAACAGCGCAGTAAGGCTGATCGCAAAAATCTTCAAACGCGAAATCCCGCAGCCGCTGCTGCGCTATGCCACGCAGATGATCCATCAGGAAAGCCTGTTCTTCGTCCTGCCGTTCTTCTCCATCACCACCACCTGGAACAGTGGCCAGCTGGCATTTACCGGCCTGTTGGCCATCGCGGCGCTGATCTCGATCATCGACCCGCTGTACTACAAGTGGCTGGCACCGCGCCGCTGGCTGTTCCTGGCCCTGCACACCCTGACGCTGTTCGCCGCCCTGCTCACAGCGATGCCGATCATCCTGCACCTGACCACCGCCCAGAGCTACAAACTGGCCCTGATCGCTGCAGTGCTGCTGTCATTCCCAAGCCTGGCATCGAGTTTCCCGATCACCACCTGGAAGCGCGGTTTAGGCCTGGTCGCGATGACGCTGGCCATCGGCGGCGCCGGTTGGCTGCTGCGTTCCTGGGTGCCGCCGGCCACGCTCTGGCTGACCGAAGTGGCGGTCAGCACGCAGTTCGACAACCAGAACCGCACCCCCGGCGAGAGCATCCAGGAAGTCGGCGTCAAGCAGCTGCGCAGCGGCGGGCTGTACGCCTACACCTCGATCAACGCGCCTCGCGGTCTGGATGAGCGGATTTATCACGTTTGGAGACACAATGGCGAAGAGGTTGATCGAATTGCTCTAGACATCCGTGGTGGACGTAAGGAAGGCTATCGGGCCTGGACGCACAAACAGAATTTTCCACCGGATGTGCTCGGCAAATGGCAGGTGCGGGTGTTGACTGAAGACGGCCAGATGATCGGCGTCTTGCGCTTCGAAGTCACTGACAGGGACCAGCCCGCCGTGACCCGGAAAAAGATCACGCCTGCGGGGCTGAAGCCCGGCGCAGACACTCCGAGCCCGGATGCTCCGGACGCTGAAAAACCTGATGACAAAGCGCCTGCGGACAACACGCCCGACCCGGCCAAAACCAACTAAGCTCGTCGCTATGACCTCAATCACCCACCTTGCTGTCGACACGCCGAAGGTCACGGGAACCGTCTCGCTGGACACTTCGGCCCAGCCTGCACAGCTCTGGATCGCCGGAGACTGGACGCTTGCCCATTACCACCAGCTCAAGCGCCAGACCGATGCCCTCAACGCAGGCTTCGGCGCCGACACCCAGGTGGACATGAGCGCCCTGGGTGCGCTCGACACCGCAGGCGCGTCGTTGCTGGTCGAGTTGCTGGGGGTTCAACGGCTGCGGCTGCTGGCCGTTCAGGCGCCCAATTTGCCCGAATCCAGCCGGGCCCTGATGCAGACGATCCAGAGCGCCCTGTGCGATTACTGCCAACCGCAGAAAGACCCGGACGTGGCGGTCGGCACCCAACTGCTGGCGCGCATCGGCTCCGCCGTCGAGGTGGTCTGGAGGGACACCCTGCAATTGCTGGGCTTCGTCGGGCTGATTCTGCAAACCTTCGTCACCACCCTGTTTCGCCCCAAACGCTGGCGCACCACCTCGGTCATCGCCCACATCGAACAGATCGGCCTGGACGCCGCGCCCATCGTTGCGCTGCTGACGTTCATGGTCGGCGCCGTGGTGGCGTTTCTCGGCGCCACGGTGCTCAAGGCGTTTGGCGCGACGATCTTCACGGTCGACCTGATCGGCTTCTCGTTCCTGCGCGAGTTCGCCGTGCTGCTGACCGCGATCCTGCTGGCCGGCCGCACCGCCAGCGCCTTCACCGCGCAGATCGGCTCGATGAAGGCCAACGAAGAACTCGATGCCCTGCAAACGCTGGGGCTTAGTCCTACAGAGATGCTGGTCCTGCCTCGCGTGCTGGCGTTGCTCATCTCACTGCCGATGCTGACGTTTCTGGCGATGATCTGCGGCATAGTTGGCGGCGGCGTGGTCTGCGCCTTGTCGCTGGGGATTTCCCCGGCCATGTTTCTGTCGCTGATGCAGGCCGACATCGGTGTTCAGCATTTTCTGGTGGGCATCGTCAAAGCGCCGATCTTCGCCTTCTTCATCGCCGCCATCGGTTGTCTGGAGGGCTTCAAGGTGGAAGGCAGTGCAGAATCCGTGGGCGCTCATACGACATCGAGCGTGGTGCAGTCGATTTTCGTGGTCATCGTGCTGGACGCACTGGCCGCGATGTTTTTCATGGAGCTTGGCTGGTGACCCGACGTTGTGTGCAACCCACTGAAGCGGTGATTCAAGTGCGCGGCCTGTGCAATCGCTTCGGCCCGCAGGTGGTCCATGAGAACCTTGACCTGGACTTGTATCGCGGGGAGATCCTCGCGGTGGTCGGCGGCTCGGGCAGCGGTAAATCCGTGTTGCTGCGCAGCATCGTCGGCCTGCAGCGGCCGGCGGAAGGCAACGTGCGGGTGTTGGGTCAGGATCTGCTGAACCTCCCGGACAAGGCCCGCTCGCAGGTCGAGCGACGTTTCGGCGTGCTGTTTCAGAAAGGCGCTCTGTTCTCATCGCTGACTATCACCGAAAACGTCGCCCTGCCGTTGATCGAGCACGCGGGATTGAGCCGTGAAGAAGCCGAGCACCTGGCCGGGATCAAGATGGCGCTGTCGGGTCTGCCGCTGTCGGCCGCCCACAAATACCCGGCGTCGCTCTCGGGCGGCATGATCAAGCGTGCGGCACTGGCCCGGGCGCTGGCGCTGGACCCGGACATCCTGTTTCTCGACGAGCCCACGGCGGGCCTGGACCCTATCGGCGCCGGCGCTTTCGACCAACTGATCCTGACCCTGCGCGACGCACTGGGCCTGAGCGTGTTCATGGTCACCCACGACCTGGACACCCTCTACACGATCACCGACCGCGTCGCGGTGCTGGCTCAAAAGCGCGTGCTGGTGGCCGATAGCATCGACAAGGTTGCGGCGACCAACGACGCCTGGATTCACGAATACTTCCATGGCCCGCGCGGCCGTTCGGCCTATGCAGCGGCCACCCACCCACACGAGGTCTCATGATGGAAACCCGCGCCCATCACGTCTTGATCGGCCTGTTCACGGTGATCGTGGTCGCTGCTGCGCTGCTGTTCGGCCTGTGGCTGGCCAAGTCCAGCGTCGACACGGCGTTCAAGGATTACCAGGTGGTGTTCAACGAAGCCGTGACCGGTCTGTCCCGTGGCAGCCCGGTGCAGTACAGCGGCATCAAGGTCGGTGACGTGGTCAACCTGCGCCTCGACCCACAGGATCCACGCCGCGTGCTGGCGCAGATTCGCGTCGCCGGCGAAACCCCGATCAAGCGCGACACCTTCGCCAAACTGGCGCTGAACGGCATCACCGGCACCTCGATCATCCAGCTCAGCGGCGGCACGCCACAGAGCGAAGAACTCAAGGGCGAGGGCGGCAACCTGCCGGTCATCATCGCTTCACCCTCGCCGATCTCGCGCCTGCTCAACGACAGCAACGACCTGATTACCGGCGTGAATGTGTTTCTGCATAACGCCAACGAATTGCTGTCGTCGAAAAACGTCCAGGCCTTGAGCAACACCCTGGAGCATCTGGAAAAGACCACCTCGGTGATCGCCGACGAGCGCGACGATATCCGCCAGACCCTCAAGCAGCTGCTGGCCCTGAGCAAGCAGGCCAGCACCACGCTGGACCAGACGTCCACCGCCATGCGCAACGCAAACCTGTTGTTCACCGTGGATGGCAAGCAGGCGATTGCAACCGGCCAGGCGGCCATGGTGTCGCTGCAACAGAGCACCGACACCATCAACCAGCTGATAAAGGCCAACAAGGGCTCGGTGGATGGCGGATTGCAGGGGCTTGGCGAACTGGGCCCGGCGATTCGCGAACTGCGTGAAACCCTCAGCTCACTCAAGACCATCTCTCGCAGCCTCAATGCCAACCCCAGCGGCTACCTGCTCGGTAGCGACAAGAACAAGGAGTTCGAGCCATGAGGCTTGCCGGTATTCCCTTCACCCGACTGTTGCTGGTGAGCGCGCTGGTGTCACTGGGGGCTTGTTCGATCCTGCCTAAACAGGAACCCTCCGACGTCTATCGCCTGCCCACGACCCAGACCAGCAGCAAGGCCGCAGCGCCGACACCCTGGTCGTTGCGGGTGGCGAAGCCCAAGTCCAGCGAAACCCTGGACAGCCCGCGCATCGCGGTAATCCCCCAGGGCGATGTCATCAGCAGCTACAAGGGCGCGCGCTGGAGCGACCCGGCGCCGGTGCTGCTGCGTAACCGGTTGACCGACGCTTTCTACCGCGATGGCAGGGTGCAGTCGATCAGCACCGATGACAGCAACCTGCAGGCCGATTTCGAACTGGGCGGGGAGCTGCAGGCATTCCAGAGCGAGTACCGCGGCCAGGCCATCGAGGTGGTGATTCGCCTGGACGCGCGCCTGGCCGACGATCACCAGCGCATCGTCGCCAGCCGCCGCTTTGAGGTGCATCAGCCAGTGGCTGACAAGCAGGTATCAGCGGTGGTGGCAGGCTTCGGGCAGGCCAGCGATACGCTGTCCGCCCAGGTGTTGCAGTGGACGCTGGAGCAGGGCCAGCGGCGTTACACGGCCGAAGCGAAGAACCAGTAGCAGACGAAGATCGCCGCCACCACGCCCGCCAGCTCCGCCAGCAGCGCACAGCCCACGGCGTGGCGTGCGCGCTGGATGCCGACCGCGCCGAAGTACACCGCCAGCACATAGAAGGTGGTTTCGGTGCTGCCCTGAATCGTCGCGGCCACCAGCGCGGGGAAGCTGTCCACGCCTTGGGTCTTCATGGTTTCGATCAGCATGGCCCTGGCGGCACTGCCGGAGAACGGCTTGACCAGCGCAGTCGGCAGGGCATCGACGAAACGCGTGTCCAGGCCCATCCACTGAATGCCGTGGCGGATGCCTTCAAGCAGCAGATCCAGCGCACCCGAAGCCCGCAGTACACCCACGGCGCAGAGCATCGCCACCAGATACGGCAGCAGGTTCTTGGCTACGTCGAAGCCTTCCTTGGCGCCTTCGACGAAGGTTTCGTACACCTTGACCTTGCGCAGCGCACCCACCACCAGAAAGATCATGATGATGCCGAACAGCGTCACGTTGCCCAGCACCGACGACAGGCTGGCCAGTGCGGTGGCCGACAGCCCGGCCAGAATCGCCATGAAGCCGCCCAGCAGCAGCGCGCCGGGAATCAGGTAGGCCAGCACCACCGGGTCCCACAGGCGCAGGCGCTGCATGAACGCCACCGAAAGCAGGCCCACCAGGGTTGATGCGCTGGTGGCCAGCAGGATCGGCAGGAACACCATGGTCGGGTCCACGGCGCCTTGCTGGGCGCGGTACATGAAGATGGTGACGGGCAGCAGGGTCAGCGACGAGGCGTTGAGCACCAGAAACAGGATCTGCGCGTTGCTGGCCACGGTCTGGCTGGGATTGAGCTCTTGCAGCGAGCGCATGGCCTTCAGGCCAATGGGCGTGGCGGCGTTGTCCAGACCCAGGGCATTGGCGGCGAAGTTCAGGGTGATGAGGCCAAGTGCAGGGTGTCCGCGAGGCACTTCGGGCATCAGGCGATGGAACAGCGGGGCGAGGATCTTGCCGAGCCAGTCGACGATGCCGGCCTTCTCGGCGATGTTGAGAAAGCCCAGCCACAGGGTCAGCGTGCCGAACAGCAGGACCATGACCTCGACCGACAACTTCGCCATGGCAAAGATGCTCTCGACCATCGCGGCAAAAATACCGGCGTTACCACCAATCAGCCATTGAGCCAGTGCGGAAATACCCGCCACCACGAAAAAGCCAAGCCACAGGCCATTGAGCATCAGTAAATCCCCTCGCTAGATGCGGGGATGATAGCGGCGGGGGCGCAAACAACAAACCCTCAGCTCGAATCCAATAAAAAACCCCGGACAGGCCGGGGTTTGTGTTCAACGCGGGAGCGCTCAGTCGGTGGTCGACTGGCCTACAGGCATCGATTGCTTGCTGCGCAGGCTCGGCAGCGAGTTCCAGTAACGCTCGCCCTTGGCGTCGTCGTACATGCCTTCCCAACGCGCGATGACCAGTACCGCCAGCGCGTTGCCGATCACGTTCAGGGCGGTGCGCGCCATGTCCATGATGCGGTCGACACCGGCGATGAACGCCAGGCCTTCCAGCGGAATCCCGACGCTGCCCAGTGTTGCCAGCAGTACCACGAAGGAAACGCCCGGCACACCGGCGATGCCCTTGGAGGTGACCATCAACGTCAGCACCAGCATGATCTGCGTGCCGACGGACAAGTCGATGCCGTACAGCTGGGCGATGAACAATGCCGCGATGCTCTGGTAAAGGGTCGAGCCGTCGAGGTTGAACGAGTAGCCGGTCGGGACCACGAAACTGCTGATCGCCTTAGGCGCGCCGTAGGCTTCCATCTTCTCGATCACGCGCGGCAGCACGGTTTCGGAGCTTGCGGTGGAGTAGGCCAGCACCAGCTCATCCTTGAAGATGCGCATCAGCTTGATGACCGAGAAGCCGAACAGGCGGGCGATCAGGCCCAGTACCACGAAGGCAAAGAAGGCGATGGCCACGTAAACCAGGATCACCAGCTTGGCCAGCGGCAGCAGGGAGGCGAAACCGAAGTTGGCGACGGTCACCGCGATCAGCGCGAATACACCGATCGGCGCGTAGTTCATGATCATGTGAGTGACCTTGAACATGGTTTCCGAAACACCCTGGAATACCTTCACCAGCGGCTCACGCACTTCGGCGTTGAGGCTGGACAGACCCAGACCGAAGAACACCGAGAAGAAGATAATCGGCAGCATGTCGCCACGGGCAACGGCGGCGAAAATGTTCGACGGGATCAGGTTGAGGATCGTCGCGATCAAGGCGTGATCGTGCTGCACTTCGGCCGTGGTCTTCTCGTACTGCGAGATGTCCACCGTGCCCAGCGTGCTCATGTCAATGCCGGTGCCCGGATGGAACACGTTGGCCAGCAGCAGGCCGACAACAATGGCAATGGTGGTGACGATTTCGAAGTAGATGATCGTCTTCAAGCCAATGCGGCCCAGTTTCTTCGCGTCACCGACGCCCGCGATACCCACCACCAGGGAGGAAATCACGATCGGGATCACGATCATCTTGATCAGACGGATGAAGATATCGCCGGCAGGCTGCAGGATATTGCTGATCCACCACGCCTTTTCAGCGCTGAAGTGGTTGAGCAGTGCTCCCAGGGAGATACCCAGGACCAGACCGATAAGGATCTGCCAGGCGAGGCTCAGTTTTGCCTTCTTCATTTCAATAACCTTTGTTGTAGTTGGCGAGAACAGCTTCCATCGACGCTTAGTAGTCGCTCTTGTGAAGCGGCTGCTTGGCGCGAATGCCCTTGAAACTGTTCAGAGAAGGTCACCGCAATTGAGCGTCCAAGCTCTCGGCAGGCGGAAAAAAGGCGCAACTATTCCCACGCAAGACGCCATCGTCTAATGCCGTAAATGACTACCTCATGCCGAATCGGCATGAGCAAAATCAAACACTTAGCGAAAAACGCCCTGAAACGGAGCATTCGAGGGGGAGCAGAAATCTGCTGAGAAGTGGCTAAAACGTCGCCTGTAGCGTGATCACGGGCATGAAACCGCGGGCAAGTGACAAATTGGTCATGGGTGACCAATCATTGGGGAGGGGAGAAACATTTCGCGATATACGGTCGCGAGGAAGCAAAACTGGATGGAAAAAACGATTGCGCGTCGCAAGTCCATGATCGGATCGCCTTGCGAGCGGCTCTGACGATGGACTTGCTTGGCGGCTTCCTGACCCGGCCCACTAACGGGAGCACTCCCTGTGCACCTGAGACGCTGCAACCACTCCATTGGTCAGAACGCCCCGGCCCCTTGGTCACGCGCAAACCCTCCTCGGGTAGCGCGGCTGTCGGGAAGACCCAATGCAGTTGTGTCTTCCGTCATTCGAATCAATACCAGTTCGGATCTTTCTTGAGCTGTTCCTTCAAAAGGCCCTGCATGCCCTCATCGGGCTTGCCGAGGAAACGGTAATCGGCGTGACGCGTCGGCGACTTGTCCGCCGGCAACCCCGCCGGCACCTCGACCAACATGGCGTAGGCATGTGACTTGTCCAGGCTGAAAGCCACGATCAGGCGCTTGTTGATGCACGTGTCCTGAGTTTCGCAGAGCGGCCCCACCAGATACTTGTCGCCATCTTCGGTTACCGCATTCATTTGCTCTGACGTACCGGACAGGTTGATCACCCAGTCCGGCAGGCGTTCTTCCTTCTTCACGACACCCGACCAGGTCTGGCGATACTCCGGGTCTGCGCTCAACAGCTCGTTGACCCGGGCCTGACCATCGTTGGCCGCCATCGCCATGGCGCTGGCGCTTGCAAGAAGCGCCAGTGTCAATGCATGGAAATGCTTGCGAGCCATGGTCAGCCTCGTCCGCGACGACCGAAGAAGAACGACACGACGAACATCACCAGGAACACAATAAAGAGAATCTTAGCGATACCCGTTGCAGTGCCTGCGATACCACCGAAGCCCAGAACGGCTGCGACGATGGCGATGATCAGAAATGTGATTGCCCAGCTCAACATGGTGATTCTCCTTACTGTTTTTTAATTTCTAGCTGCACCGAGGTGTCACATACGACCCTGGGTGAAGGTCACGTCTTTGAACGTAATGCTCAGAAGACCCAACTCTGTTGACGGGGCGACTCATCATTTACGGCCGCCGCGTCTTCAACCGATTGCAGGCTCAGGGCCACGTCTTGGGCCGCCAGGGCGCTTGCCTTGGCAAATGGCGCGCTGTGGATATAGACGGGCTGGATCTGAGCGGTGTCCTGATGCTGGTTCCAGTGAGTGAACTGCTGAACGATGATCAGCGTGACCATCAACGCCAGGCTGGCAAACAAACCCTGCTGCAGATGCAGAGGAGAAATGCGCAGTTGAGCGAGGCGTTGAGTGTTCATTCGGTTGGCTCCAGGTGATCTTGTCGTCCGGCGATGCAGACTTGTTACCTGGAGTATTGCAGCGGTTGTGCCAGTTTTTTGAAGTCTATAAAAACGTTATAAATCAACATGTTATGAATTATCGAAAGACGTCTCTTACAAGCAGGCTGCACGATTGAACATTTGGCATCGTGCGCAATGCACGACTGGGATCGAGCATTGCGCCCATGGTCATTTATTAGCCAGCACTGCGCGCCACAACCCGCAGCGTGTCGGCATCCACGCCCTTGACCCCACGGATGTTGCGGGCGATCTCCACCGCCAGCTCCTTCTCGGCGTAATTGGCCACCACGCCGTCCAGGCTGACCACGCCGTCCTTGGTCTGAACCTTGATGTTCAGCCCGTCGAGGGTGCGGCTATAAATAAGGCTGGATTTAACCTTGCTGGTGATCCACGAATCACTCAGTTCTTCCTTGACGCTGTTCGCGGTCGCCTCGTTCTGCTCCTTGATCGCCTGAGTGTCGCGCGCACTCACGCTGATGAGGTTGTTCACCTCGGTCACGCCATCGGTATTACTCGCAAGGCTACCGGCAAGCTGCTTGGCGTCGGCGTCCTTGGCCTGACCTTTGAGCGTCACCACGCCCTGATTGGCGCTGACCTCAATGTTCAGCCCCTCCGTCACGCTGTTCCATAACAGCTTGGACTTGATGGTCGCGGTCAGCGTCGCATCGTCAAAATGCTGGGCCATGTTGGCCTTGGTGCCGGGTTCGGAAGCGACCTGCGGATCGATCTCCAGCAAATTCTCCACTTTATTGATGCCCTGAACGTCGCCGGCGATTTGCGTGGCCAGGTCCTTGTCGACCTGATTCTCCACCTTGCCCTTGAGCGTGGCAGTGCCCTGCTCGACCTGCACGCTGATGTTGAAGGGGCTCAAGTGCCGGTTCAGGGCAAATGCGGTCCAGATCGACCCTTCCTGACGCGCTTGCTGCAGCTGTGTCGGCAGATCGCTCTGGGCTGCCTGCGCAACGACAGGGGTCAGCCCCAACAGGCTGGCGGTGGCGATGGCGAAGGCGATCTTCTTCAGCGGGTGCATGGCAAATCTCCAGACATTTCCAAAAAGGTACCCATGGAAAGACTTTGCATTCGCCCAGATGTTCTGCCCGGCTTTTCTGTCGCGCCCTGTATCGCGAGGCCTGACGGGTGTCAGGTGCGACAAATCATGGGCTTCTCGGTTTTTTCGGTAGATCGCTACCATGCCGCGGACGGAATCAATCAGAATGAACCATGCAACTTGCCCGATCTTTCCGGGACTAACCAAGACAATTCATTTAGGAGCGTAGGAAAAATGGAAGAAGCCACTGAGAATCAGGGCCGTATTCTGCTAGTGGATGATGAATCCGCCATCCTTCGCACCTTCCGCTATTGCCTGGAAGACGAGGGTTACAGCGTCGCCACCGCCAACAGCGCAGCCCAGGCTGAAGCCTTGTTGCAGCGGCAGGTGTTCGACGTGTGTTTTCTGGATCTGCGTCTTGGGGAAGACGACGGTCTGGTGGTATTGGCGCAGATGCGCATTCAGGCGCCGTGGATGCGCGTAGTGATCGTCACCGCGCATTCGGCGGTCGACACTGCCGTGGATGCCATTCAGGCCGGCGCGGCCGATTACCTGGTCAAGCCTTGCAGTCCCGATCAGTTGCGCCTGGCAACCGCCAAGCAACTGGAAGTGCGCCAGCTTTCGGCTCGCCTCGAGGCGCTGGAAGGGGAAGTGCGCAAACCCAAGGACGGCCTGGATTCCCACAGCCCATCGATGATGGCGATCCTTGAAACGGCGCGCCAGGTGGCGGGCACCGATGCCAACATTCTGATTCTCGGTGAATCCGGTACCGGTAAAGGTGAGCTGGCTCGGGCGATTCACGGCTGGAGCAAGCGCGCGAAAAAAGCCTGCGTCACCATCAACTGCCCGTCGCTGACCGCCGAATTGATGGAGAGCGAGCTGTTCGGCCACAGCCGCGGCGCGTTTACCGGTGCCAGCGAGAGCACGCTTGGGCGAGTCAATCAGGCAGACGGCGGTACATTGTTCCTCGATGAGATCGGTGATTTCCCACTGACCTTGCAGCCAAAATTGCTGCGCTTCATTCAGGACAAGGAATACGAGCGTGTGGGTGACCCGGTAACCCGTCGCGCTGACGTGCGCATCCTGGCGGCCACCAACCTCAATCTGGAAGACATGGTCCGCGAAGGACGCTTCCGTGAGGACCTGCTGTACCGCCTGAACGTGATTACCTTGCACCTGCCGCCCCTGCGTGAGCGCAGCGAAGACATCCTGACCCTGGCGGACCGGTTTCTGGCGCGCTTCGTCAAGGATTACGGACGCCCGGCCCGTGGCTTCAGCGAGGAGGCGCGCAGCGCACTGCTCAATTACCGCTGGCCAGGCAACATCCGCGAGCTGCGCAACGTCATCGAACGGGCGAGCATTATCTGCCCGCAGGAGAAAGTCGAAATCAGCCATCTGGGCATGGGCGACCTGCCGACCAACAACGCACCACGGGTTGGCGCCGCGTTGAGCCTGGATGAACTGGAGAAGGCCCACATCGGTGCAGTGCTGGCGACCAGCGACACCCTCGATCAGGCCGCGCGCACTCTGGGCATCGACGCCTCAACGCTGTACCGCAAACGCAAGCAGTACAACCTGTGACGGGTCGCCCATGAAGTTCGCGATGACGCTGCGCACGCGGCTGTTCCTCAGCATCTCGGCGCTCATCACCGTCGCCTTGCTGGGGTTGGTGCTGGGGCTGGTCAGCGTCATGCAAATGGCCAAGTCCCAGCAATCGCTGATCCATCATAACTTCATCACCCTGGATATCGGCCTCAAGCTACGTCAAAACCTGGGCGATCAACTGGTCATCCTGCTCAAGGACAATACCGACCACAGCGCCTTGCAGAAGGATCAGCAAGACTTTCAGGAACTGCTCGGCCAAGGCATCGATCACGACCTGCAAACCGCCACCCACAGCGGATTCGAAAAAACTCGCCAGGATTTCGAGCTGTTTCTGAATGCGCTCAAGCAAACCAGCGATCAGGCCAACGCGATCAGCGATGACGCAGCGGTCACCAATGCCTTCAATGCGGTGCGCAACGATCTGGTCGAGGCACATCGCCAGGCGCTGGATAACATCAGCGAGGCTGAAAGCGCATCGCGGATCAAGGCGCTGTGGGTCGCCGGCCTGCTGGGCCTGGTCGGCCTGGCGGTGCTGGCGATCGGCTTTATCACCGCCCACGGTATTGCCCGGCGTTTCGGTGCGCCTATCGAAGCGCTGGCCAAGGCTGCGGACGAGATCGGGCAAGGTAATTTTGATGTGACGTTGCCCATTTCCTCAGCTTCGGAAATGAACCAGCTGACCCGACGCTTTGGCATGATGGCCGAGGCGCTGCGTCAGCATCAGGTCACCAACGTCGATGAACTGCTGGCAGGCCAGCAACGGTTGCAAGCGGTGCTGGACAGCATCGACGACGGCTTGCTGATGATTGACCGCCAGGGGCGCCTTGAGCACTTGAACCCCGTTGCCCAACGGCAACTGGGCTGGGAAGAGAGTAAGCTGGGGCAAGGGCTGGGCGATGCGCTGGAGCGACCCGAGATGGACCAGCAACTGTCGCTGGTGCTGCGCGGTGGCTCCCTGGAGCGTGCGCCGGAAGACCTCTCGATTGAAATAGACGGCGAAACCCGGCTGCTGACCTACAGCATGACCCCGGTGAGCCACACCCAGGGCCATATCCTCGGGGCCGTGATGGTGCTGCATGACGTCACGGAGCAACGGGCTTTCGAGCGCGTGCGCAGCGAATTTGTCCTGCGTGCCTCCCACGAACTGCGCACGCCGGTCACCGGCATGCACATGGCCTTCGGTCTGTTGCAGGAGCGCGTGAAGTTCGCGCCGGATTCTCGGGAGACGGACCTGTTCAAGACCGTCAACGAGGAAATGCAGCGGCTGATGCAGCTCATCAACGACCTGCTGAACTTCTCCCGCTACCAGAACGGGCTGCAAAAGCTCGCGCTCGAGCCGTGCGACGTCAACGAGCTGCTGAACTCGGCCCGTCAACGCTTCGCTGAATCGGCCCATGAACAGGATGTGATGGTGCTGCTGGAGATGCAGGAGCCGTTGCCACGCCTGCAGGCCGACAAGGCCCAGCTGGATCGCGTGCTGGACAACCTGCTGGACAACGCCCTGCGACACACACCGCAATCAGGCCTGATCCGCCTGCAAGCGCGACGGCATGGCGAGCGCCTGATTATCAGCGTTGACGACAATGGCGAAGGCATCCCGTACGGCCAGCAGGCGCGGATATTCGAACCTTTCGTGCAGGTCGGCCGCAAGAAAGGCGGCGCGGGCCTGGGCTTGGCGCTGTGCAAGGAAATCGTGCAGTTGCACGGCGGCCGCATGGGTGTCTATTCACGGCCGGGGCAGGGCACGCAGTTCTACATGGCGTTGCCGTTGTAAGAATTGATGCGGTCAAACTGTGGGAGCGAATTCATTCGCGAGAGTGCGGTACATTCACAACAGATGAGTTGCCTGAAACACCGATTCGCGAATGAATTCGCTCCCACAGGAAAGTTGGCATCGTCAGGGCTGTTTCAAGCCACATCATCCGCCCGGCGTCCGGCACTGCGCCGTCCGCCGGTGACAAGCTCGGTGAATTTGGCGGCGGTCAGCGGCCTTGCGAACAACCAGCCCTGGCCGTAGATCACCCCTTCACTCTTGAGCAGCAAGGCCTGGGACTCGAACTCGATACCTTCGGCGATAACCCGCAGTTCCAGGGCGTGGGCCATGCGAATGATGTGCGGCGCCACCCCGCTGCTGGCGGCATCGTGGCCCAGGGCGTCGATGAAGGCCTTGTCGATCTTGAGACAGTCCACCGGCAGGGTCTGCAGATAAGCAAGGCTGCAATACCCGGTGCCAAAGTCATCGATCAACACCTGATGCCCGCGATCGCGCAGTGCCTGCAGGTGATTGCGGGCGACCACCACGTCAACCAGGCCACGCTCCGTGACCTCGAATGCAATCTGCCGCGGCGCCACCCGATGCAGAGCCAGCAGCTTGGCCGTTACCCGGCCAATGCGCGGCGCCATCACATCGCACGCCGCCAGGTTCACCGAAACATACAGGTGCGGGTTGGCGCGCAGTAACTGACCCAACTGCTCCAGCAACTGTTGCAGGACGAAGTCGGTGATCTGGCGGATCTGCCCGGTGTTTTCCGCAAGCGGTATGAACAGGTCCGGGCTGGTCAAGGTGCCATCGGGTCGTCGCCAGCGCACCAAGGCCTCAGCCCCAACGCAAAGCCGGGTGTTGAGGTCGAAGATGGGTTGATACAGCACTTTCAGCTCGCCACGGCGCAGCGCCCCATGCAACTCGCCACCCAGTGAAAGACGTTGCCTGACCAACTGCAATACCAGTATCCCGATGCACAGCGACACCAGCATGCTTGCCGGCACCAACAGCCACCACGCACCGGTGACCTTCTCCTGCAGGCCGCTGCGCGGCGTAATCAGCACCAGTTGGTAGTCCGGGTTCTGCGTCGGCATCCGGTACACCAGCTTGTCCTGGGTGGTGCTCAGCGTTTCGGTGGAGGTTGCGGACCAGTCAGGCGTCGGCGGCCAGGTTTGCGCGGGGCCCAGTACAGGAACGGCTTTGGTGCCTTGATCCAGCACCACCACCAGGCTGCCGCCGGGGGGCAGGTCCACGACATCGGTCAGGTGCCCGCGAGAGGTCGAGACACGAAACTCGCCGCGCCCCAGCATCAGCGAGGCGAGGTTGTCGTCAGGTTGGGTGGAAGTGTTCAGCCAGTAATCGTAGGTCGGCCCGCGGATGTCCGGCGCCCGGGGCTTGCCGATCATGCTCTGGCGGGTCCAGCTTGAACAGAATTGGGTGTCGTCGACGTACGCCACTTCGTAGATGAAGCGATAACGCGAGTTCACTTGGCGCAATTGCTCGATCATCGCCGGCCCGCAGCCGCGCAAAGGCTGCGCTTCCAGTTGGTCGAGGCCGGCGCGCAACTGCCCGAACAATTGGTCCAGACGCACCAGAAAGCGCTCGCCCTGGGCGTTCATCTGGGCACTTTCTTCCTGGCGGGCCTGATGCATCGCCAGCCCGAAACTCCCCGCCAACAGGACAGCAGCACTCAGCAACGCGGCCAGCAGTGCCAGGAGCGAAGGGCGATAAAGAGCTGAGCGCAACTGCGTTGACGCCGTGAACATCGGCCGATATCCAGAAGAATACCAATGAGGTATAGCAACAAGCGCGCAAATAGCCCGTCAGAAACCGACGTTACGGGTAATTTAATGCTTCAGGTTGAGCACTTGAAGAATAGCTGCACTTTGCAAATCAGCTTCGCCGTCGAACTTCTGCGGTCGATAGTGCATCTGGAATGCCGCCAGCACATGGCGGCTGGCGATATCCCACTCACCCGTCTGCGGTGTCGGATAGCCCAGTAACGCTAACTGTTGCTGGAACCAGCTGGCGCTCGGGACCACACCCATCATCTGCGACTGACGCTGCGCCACCTGCGCCTCATCCGGCCAAAGGCCCAGGCCTTCATCGGCCAGGCGTTTCCAGGGGAACAGCGGCCCCGGATCAAGCTTGCGCAAGGGTGCGATATCGCTGTGGCCAATCACGTGCCGAGGCTCGATGTGGTGGCGCTTGACGATGTCCTTGAGCAGCACGATCAACGCCTGGATCTGCGCCTCGCTGTAGGGATACCAGAGACGACCGGTGGGCGTGTCGCGATAGCCCGGATTAACGATCTCGATGCCGATGCTGCTTGAGTTGAGCCAGGTGCGGCCGTCCCATTCGCTTTCGCCGGCATGCCAGGCGCGCTGGGTTTCATCCACCAGCTTGTAGGTCGTGGCCGGGCCGTCACCGATCAGGTAGTGCGCACTGACCTCGCCGTGGGTCAGCAGCGCCAGCGAACGGTCCAGCGACGCCGAGGTGTAGTGCACCACCACGAACTGCACGCGGCTGTCGAAATTGGCGGAAGGATGGCTGGTGTCCAGCTTCGGACCGCTGGAACAGGCGGTGAGCAGCAGGAGCAGGCAGAACGCGGCGAAAGACTTCATAAAAAGGCACAACACATGGGCAGATAATGCAACAGTGTAACGTAATGCCGACCCGCCGCCCAAGATTGCGCGTCGGCATCCGCCAGTCCATGTTGTGGGAACTCAGCCTTTTTCGATGCGATTTCGCCCTTCATTCTTGGCTTTATACAGCGCCTGATCCGCACGCTTGAGTACCACGTCGCTACGCTCGCCTGGACGGAAGAGGGTGACGCCCATGGATACGGTGATCGTCACCGGCTCGCCCTTGAAATGGAACGGGCATTGCTCGATAGCCTCGCGCAGGCGCTCAAGCAGCGCCAGGCCCTCTGCCATCTGGGTATGCGGCAGCAGCACGACGAACTCCTCACCCCCAAAACGTGCAATGAAGTCCTCGGTGCGCAACCGCTTTGCCCACTGGCTGGCGACGATCTTCAGCACCTTGTCCCCGGCCAGGTGGCCGTAGCCGTCGTTGATGCGCTTGAAGTGATCCAGGTCGAGAATCCCCAGCAGCAGGCTGGATTTATGCTTGTCCAGTTGCTCGATCTCGTGATCCAGCCGCTCGTTCCACGCCGCTCGATTGGGCAGCCCGGTCAAGGTGTCGATCAACGCCTTTTGCCGCTGCTCTTCGAGGTTCGCCCGGAATCCAAGGGCTTCCTGCTCCATGGTCGCCACACGTCCGGCCAGCGATTGCAGCCGTGAGGCCACCTCCTGCTCGCGCTCGTCGCGCTCCTTCTGGTGCTCGTCCATGGCCCCGAGCAAGCCTTCGAGCCGGCTTTCCAGCACGCTCTTGAGGCTGGTGAGGTCCGACGCTTCCTGCACGCTGCTCTGCAAACCGCCTACGTGTTCGCGCAGTTGATCGGTCATTTCCCGCGAAGCGGATTGCTGGCCGGCGTGATCTTCGGTGGCCGCCTGCAAGTTGCTCTGGAAAGAAGCCAGACGCTCGTTCAACTGCTGAAGGTAGCGCTCGAACTCGTGTTGTTCGCTGTTGGTGATCGCTAGCATTAAAACTGCAAGATCGTCGAGGATCGGCAGCAGTTCGTACCAGTTCAAGCCATGTTCAAGCCGAACACGCATGGCTTGCGCTTGCGGGCGGTGGTGTTCGGGCAGCGTCAGGTCGTTGAGCAGGCCCAGCAATGTCTGTTCGATATGAGCGGCAACCGAGCTGTAGCTCGGCTCGGGGGATGACGGCAACGCGAAGGGGCCGTCTTCTTCGATCACGGCCTCGTCGACCACCGCGTCTTCAGCGTCTGGATTTTCAGCTTCTGTGGGTTCTTCGTTCGTCTGCGGGGCTTCAGCGTCCTGCTCGTCTATCGCAGCCTCGGCCTGTTCGATGGCCTGTTCTTCGCTGATCGGCGCAAGCTCATCGGTGGCGGCGCCGGGTGCAGGCTCGGCGAGGGTCTCAGCCGAATTCAAAGGCGCTGTTTTGGCAGGTTCAGATGATTCCGCGGGGGCAGGTCCATCAGCCTCAAGCGGCGCGACCACAGGCTCAAGCACTGGCGCCTGAGCGGGAGACGGATCAGCAAGTACTCTCGCAGGCTCCGGCACCTTGGCCTCGGCGACAGGGGCTGCTGATACAGGCGCTGGCGCAGGGTGCGCGGCCGCCGGCGCTTCGATAGCGGGGGCAACCGGAGCCGCAACAACCGGCTCGACCGGAGCGGTTTCAGCACCCTCGGAAGCATCGCGACTGCCGAACAGCCGTTGCAGGAACCCTGGCCGCGCCACTTCATCCGGGTGCTCAAGCTGCGAAAACGCCTGGCCCTGCAAGCCGCTCAACTCACTCAGCAGCAGCGGCAGTTCACGGGCTTGCGTGACGCGATCCTCAAGGTTCTTGGCAAAGCGCTTGAGCGGTTTGGCGACTTCCCGCGGCAGGGGCAGCCTTTGCAGTTGCGTTACCAGCGAGGTCAGGGCCGTGGCCATCTGCTCGACACGCTGTTCACGACGCTGCTCGGAATCCAGCACGGCTTTTTCAAGGCGCGGAATCAGCGCGGCCAGGCCTGCGTCCATGTCGTCCTTGCGCACGACTTCGCGCATTTCCTTCATGCACTGGTCTACCGCCTTGTCGGCACCCTCCGCCGCAAGGCTGCTGCGCACCAGGCCGCGACGCAACAGGTCGAGGCGGGCGTTCCAGCGCTTTTCGAGCTTGTCTTGCTGCTCGATGCTCTTGAGGTATTTTTCTTTCCAGCGTTCAGCTTCGTCGCTCATTCCGAGGATCCGCGAGGAGATGGGCTTGTTATCGGCAGGGAGTCCCCAATTAATGAGGCCGGCAAGCGAATCTCCACCGCGACGGGCAGATGATCGGAGATGGGCTGAGCCAGTACCTGCACTTTTTCAAGTGTCAGGGTCGGGCTCAGGAGGATGTGGTCCAGGCAGCGCTGGGGCCGCCAGCTGGGAAAGGTCGCTTCGATCTGTGGCGCCAACAGGCCCAGATCGCGCAGTGGCGAGGTTTCCAGCAGGTCGGCGGCGTGGGTGTTCATGTCACCCATCAGCACCTGGTGCCGATAACCGCCGATAAGCTCGCGAATGTAGGCCAACTGGCGGGTGCGGGTGCGCGCCCCCAGCGCCAGGTGCATGACCACCACCACCAGCGCGTCCTCGCCTTCGCCAAAGCGAACCAGGATCGCGCCGCGCCCGGCAGGGCCAGGCAAGGGGTGGTCTTCGATGTCATGGGGGCGCAGCCGGCTCAGCACGCCATTGCTGTGCTGGGCGAAGCGCCCGAGGTTGCGGTTGAGCTGTTGATGCCAGTACGGGAAAGACCCGAGCTGGGCCAGGTGCTCGACCTGATTGACGTAGCCTGATCGCAGACTGCCGCCATCGGCTTCCTGAAGGGCGACCAGATCGTAGTCAGCAAGCAGGTTGCCGATCTTCTGCAGATTTCCGGCACGACCGTTGTGGGGCAGCAGGTGCTGCCAGCCACGGGTCAGGTAGTGCCGGTAGCGCTCGGTACTGATGCCCACCTGAATGTTGAAGCTGAGCAGACGCAGCCGGCCATCGGACGGCAAGCCGGTCTGCTCCAGGTGACGCTCGTTGACCTTCGCTGTATGCCGGGCAACGGCGCGTTCAGTACCCCAGCGCGTGATCACGGGCGCTTACTTGGCTGCTGCACGTTCTTTGGCGATCAGCTGATCGGCCACGTCCAGCGTCTGCTCCGGACCACCGGCCGAGGCCAGGTCGAAGCGGTACTTGCCGTTGACGATCATGGTCGGAACACCGGAAATCTCGTACTTCTTGGCCAGTTCCTTGTACTGGGCGATCTTGCCCTTCACAGCGAACGAGTTGAAGGTTTCCAGGAACTTGGTCTTGTCGACGCCCTGAGTGGCGACGAATTCGGCCATGTCATTAGGGTCGGTCAGACGCTTGCCGCCTTTCTGGATGGCATCGAACACGGCGGTGTGGACTTTCTTCTCTACACCCATGGTGTCCAGGGTGATGAACAGCTGGCCGTGGGCATCCCATGGGCCGCCGAACATGGCAGGGATGCGGACGAAGTGCACGTCGGCCGGCAGTTTTTCAATCCATGGATTGATGGTTGGCTCGAAGGCGTAGCAGTGCGGGCAGCCGTACCAGAACATCTCGACGACTTCGATCTTGCCTGGTTCGGAAACAGGGACAGCGCTTTTCAGCTCGACATATTGCTTGCCGGCTTCGATAGGCTCTGCAGCTTGAGCGGTCAGACCGAACAGGCTGGTGAACACCAGAGCGGCGCTGAGAATCAGATTACGCATGCTTAACTCCTGGGCATGAAAGGCCACCTCGATACCGGCAGTTGGACCGGAGGAGGTGATACGAGTTCGCAAGTGTAACGCCTGCGCGCACAAAAAAGGGCAGCCGTTCGCTACCCTTTTTAGCCCGTCTGCACGGGAATCGTTAAGAAGTGTGAAGCTGCGCCAAATCCCTCTAAATCAGGGCCTTCGCGTTAATCCGACGTTAATGCAGACCCTGTATGTAGGCCGACAGCGCGTCGATATCCTTGTTGCTGAGCTTGGACGCAATGGTGCGCATGACCATGGTGTCGCCATCGTTGGTGCGCTCGCCTTCGCGGAACGCCGTGAGCTGTTTTTTCACGTAGTCGGCGTGCTGCCCGCCAAGGTGCGGGAAGCCAGCGGCGGCATTGCCTGCGCCATTGGGCGAATGACAACCGGTGCAGGCAGGCATGCCCTGATCCAGCTTGCCGCCACGGAACAGCGCTTCGCCTTTGGCGACAAGGTTCGCATCAGCAGCGCCGACACTGCCGCGCTGGCTGGCGAAATAGGCCGCGATGTCGGCCAGGTCCTGGTCGCTCAGGTTATTGAGCAGGCCGGTCATCTCCAGCACCACGCGCTTGCCGTCCTTGATCTCGTGCAGTTGCTTGAGCAGGTAACGCTGGCCCTGGCCTGCCAGTTTCGGGAAATTGGGCGCCATACTGTTGCCGTCCGGCCCGTGGCAGGCACCGCACACAGCGGTTTTCGGCTGGCCGGCGGCGGGATCGCCCACCGGGATGTCAGCAGCTTGCGCGGCGCCAGAAACACCCAGGGTCAACAGCAGACTCACCAGTAGTTTGTTCATCGGCTAATCCAATGGATTTTATTGTTGGTGTAAGGTTAGCCCGACTTGCGCGAACTTCTATCCTGCTGACGCACAAAGCACACACAAAATCTGCGGCATTATATACTTGCGCTCATCAAACGGAAAAAGACACCCCGCTGGCGCCAAACCGCGTCAACGCCCTCACCGGATATCCCATGCAACTCAAAAACCCGATCCTCGGCTTGTGCCAACAAGCCAAGTTCATGCTCAGCGCCGCCAAAGTCGATCAGTGCCCCGATGACGAAGGCTTCGAAGTCGCCTTCGCCGGGCGTTCCAACGCCGGTAAATCCAGCGCGCTGAACACCCTGACCCACGCCAGCCTTGCGCGCACCTCAAAAACCCCAGGCCGCACCCAGCTGCTGAACTTCTTCAGTCTGGACGACGATCGCCGTCTGGTCGACTTGCCCGGCTACGGCTACGCAAAAGTGCCGATCCCGCTCAAGCAGCACTGGCAGCGTCACCTTGAGGCGTACCTGGGCAGCCGGGAGAGTCTCAAAGGCCTGATTCTGATGATGGACATCCGTCACCCGATGACCGACTTCGACCTGCTGATGCTCGACTGGGCGATCGCCAGCGGCATGCCGATGCACATTCTGCTGACCAAGGCCGACAAACTGACCTTCGGCGCGGCCAAGAACACGCTGCTCAAGGTCCAGTCCGAAATTCGCAAGGGTTGGGGCGAAACGGTCACCATCCAGCTGTTCTCGGCGCCCAAGCGCATGGGCCTGGAAGAGGCCTACACCGTGCTGGCCGACTGGATGGAACTGGAAGACAAAGCGCCTGCGGCCTGAATCGCAGGCAAAAAAAACCCCGGACTTCATATGGGGAGGGGAAGTTCGGGGTCCAAGTCCAGACCGCTCGGGAGTGGTCCGGATATCTGCCAACACTTAACACAACATAGGAGCATGAGTGGCTACGTCAACCACTCGCAAGCTCTGACCGGGGAATGTCCACGGAAGTTCAAAATCCGCAGGAATTTAATGTTAAGGCGCACAACGACCCCGTAGCAGCACGGCTTGCCGGCGGGGGCGGTTTTGAAGGCGCCCCCGCCGGCAAGCCGTGTTGCTACGGGATGAGTGACTCTTAGTGCGCCTCGTCCCAGTTATTACCCACACCCACCTCCACCAACAGCGGTACATCCAGGTCTGCCGCGCCGCTCATGTGCACGCGGATTTCCTGGCTGATCTGCTCGACCAGGTCCTCACGCACCTCCAGCACCAGTTCGTCGTGCACCTGCAGAATCACACGTGCGTCGAGCCCTGATGCGTCCAGCCAGCCGTTCACCGCGACCATCGCGCGCTTGATGATGTCGGCCGCCGTGCCTTGCATCGGGGCGTTGATCGCCATGCGTTCAGCGCCTTTGCGCAGGGCCTGATTCTTGGCGTTGATGTCCGGCAGGTACAGGCGGCGGCCAAAGATGGTTTCAACGAAGCCCTGTTCTGCGGCCTGGGCGCGGGTGCGCTCCATGTACTGAAGCACGCCGGGATAGCGGGCGAAGTAGGTGTCGACGTAGGCCTGCGACTGCTTGCGATCAACGCCGATCTGCTTGGCCAGGCCAAATGCGCTCATGCCGTAGATCAGGCCGAAGTTGATGGCCTTGGCGCTGCGGCGCATGTCGCCGGTAACGTTCTCTAGCTCCACCCCAAAGACCTCGGCGGCGGTTGCACGGTGAACGTCCAGGTCGTTGCGGAAGGCGTGCAGCAGGCCTTCGTCCTTGGCCAGATGCGCCATGATGCGCAATTCGATCTGCGAGTAGTCCGCCGCCAGCAGCTTGTAGCCCGCAGGCGCGACGAACGCCTGGCGAATCCGGCGGCCTTCGGAGGTGCGGATCGGGATGTTCTGCAGGTTAGGGTCGCTGGAAGACAGACGCCCGGTCACCGCCACGGCCTGGTGATAAGAGGTGTGAATCCGCCCGGTGCGCGGGTTGATCTGCTCCGGCAGGCGGTCGGTGTAGGTGCTTTTCAGCTTGCTCATCGAGCGGTACTGCATCAGCACCTTGGGCAGCGGAAACTCCTGCTCGGCCAGTTCCGCCAGCACTGCTTCAGCGGTGGACGGCTGACCAGTGGCGGTCTTGCTGATGATCGGCATGCCGAGTTTTTCGTAGAGGATCACACCCAATTGCTTGGGCGAGCCGAGGTTGAACTCCTCACCGGCGATCGCAAACGCCTCGCGCTCAAGCTCGGTCATCTTGTTGCCCAACTCGACGCTCTGGATGCCCAGCAGCTTGGCATCGACCAGCGCGCCTTGGCGCTCGATCCGCGCCAGCACCGGCATCAGCGGCATTTCGATGTCATTGAGGACGGGCGCCAGGCTTGGGGTTTTCCCAAGTTTCTCCTGCAGGGTTTCGTGCAGGCGCAGGGTCAGGTCGACTTCTTCGGCGGCATAGGTGCCGGCCTGTTCGAGGGCGATCTGATCGAAAGTCAGTTGCTTGGCGCCCTTGCCGGCGATGTCCTGGAAATTCACCGGTGTGTGATCCAGGTACTTGGCGACGAGGCTGTCACGGTCGTGACGGGTGGCGGTGGAGTCCAGCACGTAGGACTCGAGCATGGTGTCGAACTTCACGCCCTGCACGCTGATGCCTTGGGCCTGGTCGCCGCCGATGGCGCAGTTGGCCAGCAGGTTGATCGCGAACTTGGCGTGCTGGCCGACCTTGATCTTGCTCGGGTCTTCGAGCATCGGCTTGACCGCCTTGAGCACGGCGTCGCGATCCAATTGCTGCGGCACGCCCATGTAGGAGTGGGTCAGCGGGATGTAACAGGCTTCGTGGGTCTTGATCGCGAATGACAGGCCGACGATCTGCGCGCGCTGGGCGTCGGTGCCATTGCTCTGCACCACGAAGGCGAACAACTTGGCGGCTTCAAGTTTCTTCAGCCAGGCGTCGAACTGGGTCTGCTCCAGGATCAGCTCGTACTTGGCCTCGATGACCGGCGCTGCCTCCTGCACAGGCGCGATCTCGGCGCCTTCCTGCTTGGCCTCGCGTTGCAGATCGGTGATCCAGCTCTTGAATTCGAGTTCGGTGTACAGCGCCAGCAGGACTTCGCGGTCAGGCTCGCCACAGTGCAGGGCGTCCAGTTCGATGTCCAACGGAACATCGACCTTGATAGTCGCCAGCTCATAGGACAGGAACGCCATTTCCTTGTGCTCTTCGAGCTTGGCAGGCAGGGTCTTGGCCCCGCGAATGGCCAGGGTCGGCACCTTGTCGAGGTTCTCGTACAGCTCTTTCAGGCCGCCGTTGATACCCAGCAGCAAGCCTGCGGCGGTTTTTTCGCCAACGCCGGGAACGCCGGGGATGTTGTCGACTTTGTCGCCCATGAGCGCGAGATAATCGATGATGTGCTCAGGACCGACACCGAATTTCTCTTTCACGCCGGCCACGTCCATCACGCTACCGGTCATGGTGTTGACCAGCGTAATGTGCCCGTCGACCAGTTGGGCCATGTCCTTGTCGCCGGTGGAGATAATCACCGGACGATCCGCTGCGGCACTGCTGCGCGCCAGGGTGCCGATCACGTCGTCGGCCTCCACGCCTTCAACGCACAGCAGCGGATAGCCCAGGCCTTTCACGCAGTTGTGCAGGAAGTCGATCTGCACCCGCATGTCATCGGGCATGCTAGGGCGGTTGGCTTTGTACTCGGCATACATCTCATCGCGGAACGTGCCGCCTTTGGCGTCGAAAACGACGGCAAACGGGCTGTCCGGATACTGTTTGCGCAAACTCTTGAGCATGTTCAGCACGCCCTTGACCGCACCGGTGGGCAGGCCTTTGGACGTGGTGAGCGGCGGCAGCGCGTGGAAAGCGCGATACAGGTAAGAAGAACCGTCCACCAGGACGAGGGGCGCAAGACTCATGCAGGATCAACCTTTTCGGCGGGGTCGGCGCTAGAATGCGAGGACCGTTGACGACAAAGGAGCAAGGTTATCATGCGCACGCTAAATCGCCTGTTGCTGGTCAGTTTGATGGTTGCTTGCCCGCTGATAGCGCTGGCCGCCGAAGACGAGGCGCCGTCCGCCGAACCTGACGTCACGATCCGCAAGGACGGTGATAACTTCGTGCAGGAATACAAGGCGAACGGCTTCGTTTATGCAGTCAAAATCACGCCAAAATACGGAAAACCGTATTATCTGGTGCGGGCTGACGGCACCAGCGGACAGTTCATTCGGGCTGATCAGCCGGACATGCTGATCCCCCAATGGGTATTATTCAGCTGGTAGGCCTTACATTCACCTTTTGCTGGCAGTGTTCATATGTCCGTTTTTACTCCCCTGGCTCGGCCCGAGCTGGAAGTTTTTCTCGCCCCGTACGGGCTTGGCCAACTGCGTGATTTTCAGGGCATTGCCGCCGGAAGTGAAAACACTAACTTCTTCATCAGCATGGAGCAGGGCGAGTACGTCCTGACGTTGGTCGAGCGCGGCCCTGTGCAGGAAATGCCGTTCTTCATCGAACTGCTGGACGTCCTGCACGATGCCGACCTGCCAGTGCCCTACGCCCTGCGTACCACCGACGGCCAGGCGCTGCGCGAGCTCAAGGGCAAGCCTGCGCTGCTGCAACCTCGCCTGTCAGGCAAGCACCCGACCGAGCCCAACACCCAGCACTGCATGCAGATCGGCGAGCTGCTGGCGCACATGCACCTGGCGACCCGCGACAAACCGATCGAGCGCAAGACCGACCGCGGCCTGGACTGGATGCTGGAGGAAGGCCGCAATTTCATTTCGCACCTGGGCGAAACCGAAGGGGCGCTGCTGAAGAAATCGGTGGATGAAATCGAGAATGAACAGGCCAGGATCATGGCCTTGCCTCGGGCCAACGTTCACGCCGACCTGTTCCGCGACAACACGCTGTTCGAAGGCACGCACCTGACCGGCGTGATCGACTTCTACAATGCCTGCTCCGCGCCGATGCTGTATGACGTGGCCATCGCGGTGAATGACTGGTGTTCGTTCGAAGACGGCGCCATCGACGCGCCTCGGGCTCGCGCACTATTGGGCGCCTACGCAGCCTTGCGTCCGTTCACCGCGGCCGAAGCGCAGTTGTGGGCGACGATGCTGCGCGTGGGTTGCGTGCGGTTCTGGCTGTCACGCCTGATCGCCGCTGAAACCTTTGCCGGCCAGGACGTGCTGATCCACGACCCTTCGGAGTTCGGCAAACGCCTGGAACAGCGCCAGGACGTGCATATTCCGTTGCCGTTTGCGTTGTAAGCGTTAGCCCTGCAAACACAAATCCCGTAGCAGTCCGGCTTGCCGGCGTCGACTCTCTTCAGATCGCTGACGCCGGCAAGCCGGACTGCTACGGGACCGATGGGGCGCTACAAACTCTCCAGACACCCCGCCAGATCATCCGCCAGCTTGCTCAACAACTGCTCATAGCCTTGCGCAGTCGCTGGCGTATAACCGCCCAAGCCATCCAGCTCCGCCAACTTCACCGGCAAGCCCGCGCTCAAGGTGTCGGCCAGTTTCGGACGCAGCGGCGGCTCGCTGAAGACGCAGGTCTTGCCATACTCGGTCAGACGCGCGCGCATCGCAGCGACGTGTTGGGCACCGGGCTGGACTTCATGGCTGACCGCAAACACGCCCGCATGCTGGATGCCATAGGCCTCTTCGAAATAGTCGAAAGCCTCATGAAACACGAAGTATTTCTTGTCGGCGATGCCCGCAACACGCTGTTTGATCTTCGCGTCCAGCGCGTCCATCCGCTCATCGAACGCCTTGACGTTGCTCTCGTAGCGCGCAGCATTGGCCGGATCCGCCTGGCTCAGGTCAGCAGCCATTTTCGCGGCAATGACGCGAGCATTGACGGTGGACAGCCACAAATGCGCATCGACGCTGCCAGGGCGGTGATCGTGGTCATGCTCGTCGTCATCCCCGTCATCATGGTGCTCGCTACCGGCAACGAAATGACGCAAATGCATCCCCGGCAGGGTCTGCACGGCAACTGACGCCTTGGTGCGGCCACTGAGCACGCGAGGCAGGAAGGTTTCCATGTCGGGGCCTATCCAGTACAGCAGGTCGACATCCTGAACCTTCCGTACGTCGGAAGGGCGCAACGCGTAATTATGCGGCGAAGCGCCGGGTGGCAGCAGCACTTCCGGCACCGCGACACCGTCCTGTACGGCGGCTGCAATCAGCTGTAGCGGCTTGATGCTGGTCAGCACCCGAACATCGGCCTGAGCCGTGGAAATTGCGGAGAAACCGGTGATGAACACGACAAAAATTAAAAAAAATCGGGACACGATGACCACTCATAGGGGCAGGAACGGGTAACATAATAACGTCTCTCTCAAAAGTCGTCGCCGCCCATGTCCAAAACTCCACTGGCCAGCCGCCCCCACGATCACTCCCATTGCGTGCACAGTGCACTCGCGCAAGCCGACACCCTGTGCGCCGGTAAAGGCCTGCGCCTGACCGCGCTGCGCCGTCGCGTGCTGGAACTGGTCTGGCAGAGCCACAAGCCGCTGGGCGCCTACGACATCCTCGCCGTCTTGAGCGAAGAAGATGGCCGTCGCGCTGCACCCCCGACGGTGTACCGCGCGCTGGACTTCCTGCTGGAGCACGGCCTGGTTCACCGCATCGCGTCCTTGAACGCCTTCGCTGGGTGTAACCACCCCACTCACGCCCACCAGGGCCAGTTCCTGATCTGCCGTGAGTGCCATGCGGCCATCGAACTGCAGCATGGCGCCATCAGCTCGGCCATCGTCAACGCCGCCAACGAAGTCGGCTTCGCTGTGGAAGCCCAGACTGTCGAAGTGGTCGGAGTGTGCGCTGGCTGCAAGGCCGCCTGATGAGCGACGCACTGATTCGCCTGAACGCCGTCAGCGTGACCCGTTCGGGCCAAAGCGTGCTGGACAACATCCAGCTCAGCGTCAGCCCCGGCGAGATCGTCACCCTGATCGGCCCCAACGGCGCAGGCAAGACCACCCTGGTGCGTGCGGTCCTGGGTCTGCTCAAGCCTGATTCGGGCGAAGTCTGGCGCAAGCCGAAGCTGCGTGTGGGCTACATGCCGCAAAAACTCCACGTGGACGCAACGCTGCCGCTCTCGGTACTGCGTTTCCTGCGTCTGGTGCCGGGCGTCGACCGGGAAACCGCGCTGGCTGCGCTGGTGGAAGTCGGCGCCGAGAAAGTCATCGACAGCCCGTTGCAAGGTATTTCCGGCGGCGAGATGCAGCGAGTCTTGCTGGCCCGCGCACTGCTGCGTGAACCCGAACTGCTGGTGCTCGACGAGCCCGTGCAAGGGGTGGACGTTGCCGGGCAGGCCGAGCTGTACGCCCTGATTACCCAACTGCGCGATCGCCACCAGTGCGGCGTGCTGATGGTGTCCCATGACCTGCACCTGGTGATGAGCACCACCGATCAGGTGGTCTGCCTGAACCGTCATGTCTGCTGCTCCGGCCATCCCGAGCAGGTCAGCAACGACCCGGCGTTCGTCGAGCTGTTCGGCCAGAATGCGCCGAGCCTGGCGATCTATCACCACCACCACGATCACGCCCACGATCTGCACGGCGAAGTCTGCCAGCCGGCACCGGCGCCCGATCACGCCCACCCTCACAACCACACTCATGACCACGGGGACAGCTGCAAGCATGGCTGACTTTCTACTCTACGCCTTGCTCGCAGGCCTCGCGCTGGCCGTGGTGGCCGGTCCTCTGGGTTCGTTCGTGGTCTGGCGGCGCATGGCCTATTTTGGCGACACCCTGTCCCACGCGGCACTGCTGGGCGTGGCCCTGGGCTTTCTGCTGGACATCAGCCCGACCATCGCCGTGACCGTCGGTTGCCTGTTGCTGGCGATCCTGCTGGTGACTTTGCAACAGCGCCAGCCGCTGGCTTCGGACACGCTGCTGGGGATTCTCGCGCCGAGCACCCTGTCGCTGGGGCTTGTGGTGCTGAGCTTCATGCGCGATGTGCGCATCGACCTGATGGGTTATCTGTTCGGTGACCTGCTGGCGATCAGCCCGACCGACCTTGCGTGGATTCTGGGTGGCAGCGCGGCAGTGCTGGTGTTGATCTGCGCGCTGTGGCGGCCTTTGCTGGCGATCACCGTGCATGAAGAACTGGCGACCGTCGAAGGCTTGCCCGTGGCCACGCTGCGCATGACGCTGATGCTGCTGATTGCCGTGGTCATCGCCGTGGCGATGAAAATCGTCGGCGTACTGCTGATTACGTCCCTGCTGATTATCCCGGCCGCCGCGGCACAACGTCACGCCCGCTCACCTGAGCAGATGGCGCTGGGAGCGAGCGTGATCGGCATCCTGGCGGTGTGCGGTGGGCTGGCGCTTTCCTGGTTCAAGGACACCCCCGCAGGCCCGTCTATCGTGGTCTCTGCCGCAGCCCTGTTTCTGCTGAGCTTCGTTTTGCCCAAGCGGTAGAACCTTGTGCTGGAACAACAGTCATACTCGGCAATAATTGAATGGCGGCAATATGCAATGACCCACTGCAATGCCGCCGATGTCGATCAGTTATTTTCGGTGCAAGGCACTTTTGTGTAGACTTGCTCGTTTTTTGCGCAAATAGAGAATCGCAGGAATGAAGCCGTTCCCATCCCGTTATCTGCTGCTTGCTGCATTTTCCATCGTATTGACCGCGTGCCAGAGCAAGCCTGTCGAGCCGCCAGCAGCTGTTGCGGCGCCCGACGCTTACCAGCAGTTGGAGCAGAACATCGCCAGCAGTGAGCTGGCCACAGCCGAAGACCAGCTCGCCGCGCTGCAAGCCAAGGACGCTGACGACCCGCGCCTGGAGCAGCTTCAGCGCGAGCTGGCCGAGGCCTACCTGAGCCGCAGCCAGATCGTTCTGCAAAAAGGCGATGTGAATGCCGCCGCCACCGCACTGAGCCGCGCCCGGGCTTTGATGCCCAAGGCACCCGCGCTGACCAGCGGCGTCAACGGCGCCATCGCCCACGCCCGCAAGGCTGAGCTGGACAAGGCCGAAGCCGAGCTGCGCGCTGCCGAGGCGAAGCGCACGGCCAAGATCATCGACCCGACCGTCGAGAGCACCACCATCAAGCTGAAGATCGACGACTCGAAGCAGATGCGTCGCCAATTGAACGACATCGCCGCCGATATCACGGCGTTCAACTGCGAAGTGACCGTTCAGGTGCCGCGCACCGATGATTACCCGTGGCTGGCTACGTTGCTGATCAAACGAGTGAGCAAGATCAATCCGGACTTCGAGCTGCAGATCCAGCGCGAGATCGAGAAGACTGAGCCTGCGCAGATCATCCTGAAGCCTGCGAAGCTTTGATTGTTTCTTGAGCAAAGCAAAGGCGTTGCCCTCACAGGCGACGCCTTTTTTATTGCTCAAACATAGGCCCTGTAGGAGCGCGCTTGCCCGCGACCGCGGTGTGTCAGAACTTACATTGGGTCCTGACACACCGCCTTCGCGGGCAAGCGCGCTCCTACAGAGTTCAGCCGTTGCTCATGCTGGAATCGCTTTGGCCTTTGGCTCCCGCGCCCACACCCGGTGCTGCTGGATGGCATCGAAGAACGCCTTGAACGACTTCTCATCCGACACCGACAGCAACCCCGCATCCGCCTCAAGACGCAGCAAGTCGATCAGTTCCTTTGCATCCCCGGCATAGGCAATCGCCTTCAGGTGTTTGTAGGCTTCGAGCACGTAGTGCAGCGCCACGCCATTGCCGCTCAGCGCCTTCACCGAAGCCCCGCCTGGAATAAACACGGCATCGAAGATGATCGACGGCATGCCTTCCATTGACGCATCCACCGGCAGGGTTTGGCCGCCTGCGGTCTTCACCGACGCTGAGGTCGGGCCCAGCACTTTGGCGTGTGCAGACTGGGCTTCAAGTGCCGCCTTCATCGCCGCCACGGCCTTTTCGTCCACCCCGTCGGCTACCAGAATCGCCACTTTGCGCGAGGCGATGTCGCCGGCCAGCAGATTGACCTGGCTAAGCAGTGGCGACTGATCCACGGTCGGCTTGCCGGTCTTTTGCGGTTTCACGGTCGGGCCCTTAGGTGCAGGCAGACCAAGATTGGCGGCAACACGGCTGGCCAGGGTCAGGTCGATATTGGCGAGGATCTCATTCACCTGCCGCGCACGAATGTGTTCACGCTCAACCTTGCCCAGCTCGAAGCTGTAGGCAGCGATGATGTGTTCCTTCTCATGCTCGCTCATGCTGTTGAAAAACAGCGTGGCCTGGGAGAAGTGATCGCCAAACGACGGGCTGCGCTCGCGCACCTTGTGCGCCTCCACGCGCTCCTGATACGTCTCGAAACCGCCATCCTGCGGCGCTGCGGGGGTTTCTTTCGGCCAGCCGCCGTCGATGGAATTGGGTTCGTAGGAGGCACGGCCCTTGTCGATGGTCATGCGGTGCTGGGCATCGCGCTGGCCGCTGTGGTTGGGCGCAACCGGGCGGTTGATTGGAATCTCGTGAAAGTTCGGCCCGCCCAGTCGGCTGATCTGCGTATCGGTGTAGGAAAACAGCCGGCCCTGCAGCAGCGGGTCATTGGAGAAATCGATGCCAGGCACGATATGGCCCGGGCAAAACGCCACTTGCTCGGTCTCGGCGAAATAGTTGTCAGGGTTGCGGTTGAGCACCATCTTGCCCAGCGGCGTGACCGGCACCATCTCTTCGGGGATGATCTTGGTCGGGTCGAGCAGGTCGAAATCGAACTTGTGCTCGTCCTCTTCAGCGACGATCTGCACGCCCAGTTCCCACTCGGGGTAATCACCGGACTCGATGGACTCCAACAGGTCGCGGCGATGGTAATCGGTGTCCTTGCCCGCCAGCTTCTGCGCCTCGTCCCACAGCAGCGAACAGGTGCCGTACTTGGGTTTCCAGTGGAATTTCACGAACGAGGCTTTGCCTTCGGTATTGATCATGCGGAAGGTGTGGATGCCAAAACCCTGCATGCTGCGCAGATTTTTCGGGATGGCCCGGTCGGACATCGCCCACAGCACCATGTGCGCCGATTCCGGCACCAGCGAGACAAAATCCCAGAACGTGTCGTGGGCCGAGCCGCCCGTAGGAATCTCGTTATGCGGCTCAGGTTTTACGGCATGAACGAAGTCGGGAAACTTGATCGCATCCTGAATGAAGAACACCGGCATGTTGTTCCCGACCAGGTCGTAGTTACCTTCACCCGTGTAGAACTTCACGGCAAACCCGCGCACGTCGCGTACGGTATCGCCCGATCCGCGTGGGCCCTGCACCGTGGAAAACCGCACGAATACCGGGGTCTTCTTCCCCGGATCGCGCAGGAATTCAGCCTTGCTCAGCGCAGAATGGTTCTCATAGGTCTGAAAGTAACCGTGAGCAGCCGTGCCGCGAGCGTGAACGATGCGCTCTGGAATACGTTCATGGTCAAAATGCGTGATCTTCTCGCGCATGATGAAGTCTTCGAGCAGCGACGGCCCGCGGTTGCCGACCTTCAGCGAGTTCTGGTTATCCGAAACCTTCACCCCCTGATTGGTGCGCAGGGCCTGGCCTGTAGCGTCGGAGCGAAACGGCTCGAGACTCTCCAGCTTCTCGTTGGTGTTGCCCCGATCCAGCGTGTCCGTGCCTGCCAGTTCGCTTTTGGGGGTATTGCTTACGGGTGTTGGTTTCTTCGTAGCCATCAGACAAAACTCCTCGGTTCAGGCGGCTCTGTTCTCGTTCTTCCGTGGGGAAAGTCGGTATGAGCTCGGTAAGCAGGAATCTCCTGACAAAAGACACAGGAGAATCCCGACGCTTAAGTAGTGACTGAGGATAAAAATGGCCGTTCCGTGTTTTTTCCGACCTTTGGTCTAACGTTGCTTGGGCCGATGGGCCCTCACGTTATGACCGTTCGGCAGGTCGTCCGCTAAATAAATACTAAGAATGCTGGGCCCAAGCCCGGCCTGACAGGCTAAAATGCGCGCCCGGTTTATCCAGCCGAGGCGATAAATGGCCGAAATGGCATCGCCCCAGCAGCGCGTTAGAGAGCTATCTCGCCCGCTGAACTTCCAACGCGCCCCCACAAGGTTCGCTACGTGATCGAGTTTCATAACGTCCATAAAACCTATCGGGTTGCCGACAGGGAAATCCCTGCGCTGCATCCCACCAGCCTGCAGATCGAAGCCGGCCAGGTGTTCGGCCTGATTGGCCACTCCGGTGCAGGCAAAAGCACCATGCTGCGTCTGATCAACCGTCTTGAGGCGCCAAGCGGCGGCAAGATCCTGGTCGACGGCGTGGATGTCACGGCCCTCGACGCGGACGGCCTGCGCGGCTTCCGTCGTCAGGTCGGGATGATCTTCCAGCACTTCAACCTGCTGTCGTCCAAGACCGTGGCCGACAACGTCGCCATGCCGCTGACCCTGGCCGGGGACATGTCCCGTGCGCAGATCGATCAGCGAGTGGCCGAGTTGCTGGCGCGGGTCGGGTTGTCCGATCACGCGAAGAAATACCCGGCGCAGTTGTCCGGCGGCCAGAAACAGCGCGTCGGCATCGCCCGCGCCCTGGCGACCAAGCCCAAGATCCTGCTGTGCGACGAGGCCACCAGTGCCCTTGACCCGCAGACCACGGCGTCGGTGTTGCAACTGCTGGCGGAGATCAACCGCGAGCTGAAACTGACCATCGTGCTGATTACCCACGAGATGGACGTCATTCGTCGCGTCTGCGATCAGGTGGCGGTAATGGATGCCGGCGTGATCGTGGAACAGGGCGCGGTGGCTGATGTGTTCCTGCACCCCAAGCACCCGACCACTCGCCGTTTCGTCCAGGAAGACGAGCAGGTCGACGAGAACGAGCAGAATTCGGACTTCGCCCATGTGCAGGGCCGTATCGTGCGTCTGACCTTCCAGGGCGAAGCGACCTACGCGCCGCTGCTGGGTACGGTTGCCCGGGAAACCGGTGTGGACTACAGCATCCTGGCCGGTCGTATCGACCGCATCAAGGACACTCCCTACGGGCAACTGACGCTGGCCATCACCGGCGGCGACATGGAGGCGGCGTTTGCGCGCTTCACCGCCGCTGACGTTCACATGGAGATCCTGCGCTGATGGAAACCCTGGCTACTCTGTTTTCCAACGTCGACTGGTACGAAATCTGGGTCGCCACTGGCGACACGCTGATCATGCTCGGCATTTCCCTGGCCTTCACCGTGCTGCTGGGCCTGCCCCTGGGCGTGTTGATGTTCCTCACATCACCTCGTCAGCTGCTCGAAAACAAGCCGGTCTACGCGACCATCGGCCTGATCGTGAACATGCTGCGGGCCTTGCCATTCATCATCCTGCTGATCGTGATGATGCCGCTGACCGAAATCATCACCGGCACTTCGCTGGGCATTCTCGGCACCCTGCCTCCCTTGATCGCCGGCGCCACGCCGTTCTTCGCGCGCTTGGTGGAAACCGCCTTGCGCGAGGTGGATCGCGGCATCATCGAGGCGATTCAGGCGATGGGCGCCACCACCCGGCAGATCGTCGTCAAGGCGCTGCTGCCCGAGGCGCGTCCGGGCATCCTGGCGGCAATCACGGTCACGGCCATTGCCCTGGTGTCGTTCACGGCCATGGCCGGTGCCGTGGGTGCGGGCGGGCTGGGTGACCTTGCGATTCGCTACGGCTATCAGCGCTTCCAGAACGATGTGATGTTCGTGACGGTCGTATTGCTGCTGGTGCTGGTGCAGATTCTGCAAACCGTAGGCGACAGACTGGTCGCGCACTTTTCACACCGTTAATTGAATTGGCCGGTTGTTGACCGGCAGATGCGTGTCACTGGGCACGCATTTCGAGGAGTAATAGATATGAAGAAGCTGTTGGCCGTTTTCGCCGCCGTCACCGCGCTGTCCGCCCACGCCGATGAAACCCTGACCGTCGCCGCGAGCGCCGTGCCCCACGCCGAGATCCTGGAGTTCGTCAAACCGGCGCTCGCCAAAGAGGGCGTGACCCTGAACGTGAAGGTCTTCAATGACTACGTGCAGCCCAACGTGCAGGTCGACCAGAAGCGCATGGACGCCAACTTCTTCCAGCACCAGCCGTACCTGGATGAGTTCAACAAGGGCAAGGGCACTCACTTGGTGAGCGTGGCCAAGGTTCACGTCGAACCGTTCGGTGCGTATTCGGACAAGATCAAGAATCTGGCCGACCTGCCCGATGGCGCCACTGTTGCCCTGCCCAATGACGCGACCAACGAAGGCCGTGCGTTCCTGCTGCTGGTCAAGGCCGGTCTGATCACCCTGAAGGATCCGACCAGCATCACCGCCAAGCCAAGCGATGTGCAGCAGAACCCGAAAGCACTGAAATTCCGTGAGCTGGAAGCCGCGACCCTGCCGCGGGTGCTGACCCAGGTCGATCTGGCGCTGATCAACACCAACTATGCCCTGACCGCCAAGCTCGATCCGACCAAGGATGCGCTGATTATCGAAGGTCAGGAATCGCCGTACGCCAACATCCTGGTGACCCGCGAAGACAACAAGGATGCGCCGGCCATCCAGAAGCTGGTCGCAGCCTTGCACAGCCCTGAGACCCGCGAGTTCATCCAGACCAAGTACAAGGGCGCCGTGGTTCCGGCGTTCTGATCCAAGGTATCAAGATCCCGTAGCAGCACGGCTTGCCGGCGGTAGCGGTCTTTCGGACGCCCCCGCCGGCAAGCCGTGCTGCTACGGACCGGTGTAACACGCCTATTTGCGCTCAACCAATCCCGGCAACTGTGCCACCAGCTTCTGGTTGTTCAGCGGCGCGCGGATGAAGCCGCGTTGGGTGCCGTCCGGGCCCAGCAGCGCGAGGTTGCCGCTGTGGTCGACCGTGTAGTTCGGCTTGCTGGTATCGGCCGGAATGAACGGAATGCTCACCGCATTGGCCAGTTTCTGAATGCTGTCCACCGGCGCCGTCAGCCCCACGAACTGCTTGTCGAAGTAACCCAGATAGGTTTTCAACTGCGCAGGCGTGTCCCGGTTAGGGTCGACGCTGACCAGCACGATGCGCAATTTGTCCACCGTCTCCTTGGGCAACTCGCTCTTGATCTGGCGCAGTTGGGCGAGGGTGGTCGGGCAGATGTCCGGGCAGAAGGTGTAGCCGAAAAACAGCAGCGTCCACTTGTCTTTCAGGCTGTCCAGCGCCACCGGCTGGCCGTCCTGATCGGTCATCTTCAGGTCCGGCACATTGCGCGCCTGGGGCAGCAGGATCACACCGGCGTCGATCAGCGCGGTCTGGTCGCCCTGGCCTTTGCCCGAGAGCACACGGTTGACGGTCAGGCCCAGCACCAGCGCCACGATGGCCACGAGAATGAAGACGGTCTTTTGGGTTCGGGTCATAAATTCAACAGTAAGTAGTGATCTACGAGCAGCGCGATGAACAGCCACAGCAAGTACCAGATCGAGTACTTGAAGGTGTTGATCGCAGCGTGCGGCTGGCTGCCACGGTACAACACCAGAGCCCAATGCAGAAAGCGAATCCCCAGTGCGCTGGCGCAGATCAGGTACAGCAACCCGCTCATCTTTATCACGTAGGGCATCAGGCTCACGGCCAGCATCACGCAGGTGTAGAGCACGATGTGCAACTTGGTGTAACGCTCGCCATGGGTCACCGGCAACATCGGGATATCGGCCCGGGCGTATTCTTCCTTGCGGTGGATGGCCAGCGCCCAGAAGTGCGGCGGGGTCCAGGCGAAGATGATGAGGGTCAGCAACAGCGGCTCGGCGCTCAAGTGCCCGGTGACCGCCACCCAGCCCAGCATCGGCGGCGCGGCACCGGCCAGGCCGCCGATGACGATGTTCTGCGGCGTTGCGCGCTTGAGAAAGCCGGTGTAGATCACCGCGTAGCCGAGCAATGAGGCCAGGGTCAGCCAGGCGGCGAGGGCATTGGTGAAGGTCAGCAACAGCGCCTGCCCGCCAATCGCCAGCAGTGCCGCGAAGGTGAGGGCGGCCGCAGGCGAGACCCGGCCTTCGGCGATGGGCCGCTTGTGGGTGCGGGCCATCAAGGCGTCGATGCGCCGGTCCACCACATGATTGACCACCGCAGCGCCACCCGCGCACAGGGTGATGCCCAGGTTGCCGAACAACAGCACGGCCCACGGCACACCGGCGCGGGTGGCGAGGAACATGCCCACCAGCGAGGTGATGAGCATCAGCACCAGGACCTTGGGCTTGGTCAGCTCCAGGTAATCGCGCCACAGCGCCTGGCGATGCCGAAAACCGGTGGTGGTTGTCATTTGATCGACCCTTTGTCCGTTGATGATGGGTCCGTAGCAGCACGGCCGGGCGGCGCCCCGCTTGTCGGCGGGAGCGATCTTCAGGACGCCCCCGCCGGCAAGCCGCGCTGCTACGGGTGCCTTGCTACGCCAGCTTCAACGATGCGGGCCCAGATGCAGCAACACATGGGCGTGTTGCCAGAAGCTCGGCGCGTGTCTTCTGGCCACCGCGAACACCGGCCGGACCCGATAGTTGATGAGCGTCATGGTCAGCATCAACGCCGCACCGCCTGCGTTGTGGGCCACCGCCACGCCCAGCGGCAAGTGAAACAGCACGTTGCTGATCCCCAACGAAACCTGCACCCCCAGCGCCAGCACCAACAACCCCGCCAGGCCCTTGAGCCCTGCGCGGTTAAGCTGCCAGGCCAGCGCCAGCAACGAGAGCGTCACCAGCAAGGCGCCGATTCGATGGGTCAGGTGAATCGCCGTGCGCGCCTCGCTGTCGAGTTTCCCGCCCAGATAATTGGGGCCGATGTGCTGGGTCAGGTGAAAGCCGTTGGCAAAATCGGCGTCCGGCCACCATTGGCCCTGACAAGTGGGCAAGTCGATACAGGCCATGGCCGCGTAGTTGGAACTGACCCAGCCGCCCAAGGCGATCTGCAAGGCCACCAACCCGAGCCCGACGGCTGCCAGGCGCCGCAATCGCGGTTCGATCTGCGGCATAGGTGCCAACTTGCCGCTCAACCGCACGGCCAGCAGGAACAACAGGCTCAGCGTCGTGACACCACCCAATAGATGCGCCGTGACCACCTGGGGCCAGAGCTTGAGCGTCACCGTCCACATGCCGAACGCCGCCTGGGCGAACACCACGCCCACCAGCGCCAGAGGCAACCCCACCGGCTGGCCCGCGATGTGCCGCCGATGCCAGGCCTGCACCCCGAGCATCATGAGGGTCAGCGCCAGGCCGCCGGCGAAATAGCGGTGCACCATCTCGTTGCGGCCCTTGTGCTCTTCCACCGGCGCGTCCGGGTAGTGCAATTCGGCGTGGGCCAGTTGCGCCTCGGTCTTGGGCACGCTGATGAAGCCGTAGCAGCCGGGCCAGTCCGGGCAGCCGAGGCCCGCGTGGGTCAATCGGGTGTAGGCGCCCAGCAGCACGACCACCAGGGCCAGCAGGGTTGCAAACAGTGCGAGACGAAATCCGGGCCTGGTCATCATGACCCCCTTAGCCGATGTTCGACAGTTTCAGCAGTTGGCGCAGGTCGTTGAGCAGATCCTTGCCGTTGACCTCGGCGCCGTAGCGCAGCACCAGATTGCCGTGGGGATCGACGATCCACAGCTGCGGCAGGTCGACTCCGGGCGCGGTGCGCTGGTAACGCTTGATGTCCAGCGGATAGCGCTGCAACTGCGGATATTCGCGGGTCAGTTTGGCGTCATAGGCCGGGTCCAGCGGCGCGGTGGTGGTCAGCGCGTGGCTGGCACGGGTGGCATCGCGGCCCAGACCGATCTGGATCTGCCGCGCCAGGTACACCAGTTGCTGGCAATCGGCTTCACAGGGGCCGGGCGCGGTCACCAGCAATTGCCAGCGCGTCTCGTCGGACTGCACGCCAAGCTCGGTGCGGGTTTCGCCGGTAGCGATCAGGTCACCATGATAGCTGCGGTTGTCCGGCACCCAGAATTTGAACTTGTACATGCTGGTGGCCAGGATCATCGGGCCGATTGCCACCAACAACACCGCAATCAGCTGCAGGCGCCCGCGACGCCGGCTTTTCGCTGGCCGGCGCTCAGACGTGCTGGCTGGACTCATCGTTGTTCCCATGGGGGGTCTCCTTGTTTTTATTGTTCTTTGCGGGGCGGGGCGGACTGAAACCCAAGAACAGGTAAAGCCCGACCAGCGCCGTGGACATCGCGAACCATTGCACCGCATACCCCAGATGCTTCTCCGGCCCCATGGCGACCACCGGCCAATCAGTTCGGTATGCGGCGAGGCCTGCTTCCAGGCGCAGCTCGTGGGCGAAACCTTCACGGTTCATTTCAGGCCACACCTTGGCTGGATCAATGGCCGTGACCAGTTTCGGCCAGCTCGCACCCTGCGCATCGGGATGCAACTGGAAGGTTGCCCCCGGCGACACATACACCCAGGCATCCAGACTCATCGCCTCGGCAGGTGTTTCGAACGCCGGCGGCGTACGCCGGTCGGGCCATGGCAGCCAGCCGCGATTGACCATCAGCCATAACCCGCTGGACTGGTCATGAAACGGCTGAATCAGCTCGACTCCGGCCTTGCCGTCGCGGATGCTGTTGTCCAGCAGCAGGCTGTGCTGCGCATCGAAGCTGCCGCGCAGTTGCACTCGGCGGTACCCAGGGTCGGCAGTGCTGGGCAACAATTCGGCGGACATGGCCGGCGCGGCGCGGCGTTCTGCGTAGGTTTCGAGCAGGACGCGCTTTTCCTCACCGCGGCCCAGTTGCCAGAAGCCCAACGAGATGAGCACCGGCAGCACGAGGAGCACCACCAGCGTGGGCGCAATGCCAGGCCGGAAGCGTCGCATCACGCGGCCCTCGCTCGCATGCTCGCCACACCTATACTCCCTTGCATAACCTTCGCTCCCGGAGTGACCCGATGCTCAAAGTGGCCATAGTCGTCATGCTCATCGCCACCATCGTCAGCCTTTTCAGCGGGCTGTTCTTCCTGGTCAAGGACGACGCTTCATCGACCCGCCTGCTCAAGGCCCTGACCGCTCGTGTGCTCTGCGCCGCCATTACCCTGACGTTGATTGCCTATGGCTACTTCAGCGGAGAGTTGGTCTATCACACCCCTTGGTAAATCGGACTCCACGACACCCTCCCGTAGCAGTCCGGCTTGCCGGCGACAGCGATTTCAATGACGCCGTCGCCGGCAAGCCGGACTGCTACGGATTTGCGTTGTCCTACAAGACGTACACAAATACAAACAACCCAACCCACACCACATCCACGAAGTGCCAGTACCAGCTCGCCGCCTCGAATCCAAACTGTTGCTCGGCGTTGAAATGCCCGCGCATGATGCGCATCAGCATCACAAACAGAATGATCGTGCCGATGGTGACGTGGGCCCCGTGAAAGCCCGTGAGCATGAAGAAGGTCGCGCCATAGATGCCTGAGCCCAGGGTCAGCCCCAGCTCGGTGTACGCTTCGTGGTATTCGATCGCCTGCAGCGTCAGGAAGGCCAGACCCAGCAGGATGGTCAGCGCCAGCCATAGCTTGAGCGCCCCGCGATGGCCTTTTTTCAGCGCGTGGTGAGCGATGGTCACCGTGACGCTGGAGCTGACCAGCAAGGCGGTGTTGATCAGCGGCAGGTGCCACGGATCGATGACGTCCTTGGGCGGGGGGAAGAGTTTCGGATCCGGCGTTTGCAGCAGTGGCCAGACGTTCTCGAAGCTCGGCCAGAGCATATGGGCGATGCCCTTGGTGCCTTCGCCGCCAAGCGCCGGCAAGGTAATGTGGCGCACGTAGAACAGCGCACCGAAGAACGCCACGAAAAACATCACTTCCGAAAAGATGAACCAGCTCATGCCCCAACGGAACGAGCGATCCATCTGCGCGCTGTACAAGCCCGCCCGGCCTTCCTTGATGACCGTGCCGAACCAGCCGAACATCATGTACGCGACCATCAGCGCGCCGACGCAGAATATCCACGCGCCGTGAGTTTCGCGCCCCGCCTTCAGGTCGATCAGCCAGGTGCCCAGGCCATACATAGTGACGAACATGCCGAGCGTGGCAATGATCGGCCATTTGCTCTGTGCCGGAACGTAGTAATGCTCATGCGATGCCATCTTCAGAATCTCCTCAGGCCCTGGGCCTAACCACCATTGGCCGCTACGGGGCGGACCACCGGCGGCATGCGAGCGGTGATATCGAACAGCGTGTAAGCGAGCGTCAGGTGTTTCACATCCTTGGGCAGGTCGCGGTCGACGATGAAACGCACTGGCATTTCGATGCGCTCGCCCGGTTGCAGCATTTGCTGGGTGAAGCAGAAGCATTCGGTCTTGTGGAAATACACCGCAGCGGTACTCGGTGAAATGCTCGGAATCGCCTGGGCGGTCATCGCCTTGCTGGTCGGGTTCTGTGCCACGAACAACATTTCGCTCACTGCACCCGGGTGCACCACGATTTCCTGGGCCTCGGGATAGAAGCCCCATGTCATGTCGGCATTGTTGGTGGCCAGAAACTGCACCCGCACCTGACGGCTGTCGTCAACCTGCTGGGTCTGGGTGTACTGCCCTCCCGTCTTGCCGTTGATGCCCAGCGCCTTGCACATCACGTCATAGATCGGCACCAGCGCGAAACCGAAGGCGAACATCGCCACCACCAGGATCAGCAGGCGGGTGACCAGTCGCGGGGTTGGGCGCTCGGTATCGGTCATCTCAATGTTCTCTGTCGCTGACGTCCGGCGGCGTCACGAAGGTGTGATACGGCGCAGGTGAAGGCACGGTCCATTCAAGGCCTTCGGCGCCATCCCAGGGTTTGGCCGGCGCCGGCGGGCCGCCACGGATGGTCTTGATGACGATGAACAGGAAGAAGATCTGGGTTGCGCCAAAGGTGAACGCACCGATGGACGACACCATGTTGAAGTCGGCGAATTGCAGGTTGTAGTCCGGCACGCGGCGCGGCATACCGGCCAGCCCCACGAAGTGCATCGGGAAGAACGCCATGTTCATGCCGATGAAGGACAGCCAGAAGTGCAGCTTGCCCAAGGTTTCGTCGTACATGTGTCCGGTCCATTTCGGCAGCCAGTAGTAGGCTGACGCGAAGATGCCGAAGATCGCACCCGGCACCAGCACGTAGTGGAAATGCGCGACCACGAAGTAGGTGTCCTGGTACTGGAAGTCGGCCGGGGCAATCGCCAGCATCAAGCCGGAGAAGCCGCCGATGGTGAACAGGATCACGAACGCCACGGCAAACAGCATCGGCGTCTCGAAGGTGAGTTCTCCCTGCCACATGGTGCTGACCCAGTTGAACACCTTCACCCCGGTCGGCACGGCGATCAGCATCGTCGCGTACATGAAGAACAGCTCACCGACCAGCGGGATGCCGACCACGAACATGTGGTGCGCCCAGACGATGAACGACAGGAACGCGATGCTCGCCGTGGCGTAGACCATCGAGGTGTAGCCGAACAGCGGTTTGCGCGAAAACGCCGGAATGATCGAACTGACCGCGCCGAAAGCCGGCAGGATCATGATGTACACCTCGGGGTGGCCGAAGAACCAGAACACATGCTGGAACAGCACCGGATCACCACCGCCCGCCGCACTGAAAAAGCTGGTGTGGAAATGGATGTCCATCAGCATCATGGTCACGCAACCGGCCAGCACCGGCATCACCGCAATCAGCAGGAACGCGGTAATCAGCCAGGTCCAGACGAACAGCGGCATTTTCATCAGCGTCATGCCGGGGGCGCGCAGGTTGAGGATGGTGGCGACGACGTTGATCGCGCCCATGATCGAACTGATGCCCATCAAGTGAATGGCAAAGATGAAGTAGGTGACGCTTTCCGGCGCGTAGGTCGTGGACAGCGGCGCGTAGAAGGTCCAGCCGAAGTTAGGCCCGCCTCCGGGCGTGAACAGGGTGGAAACCAGCAGCAGGAACGCGGCCGGCAGCAGCCAGAAGCTGAAGTTGTTCATCCTCGGCAAGGCCATGTCCGGCGCGCCGATCATCAGCGGGATCATCCAGTTGGCCAGGCCGACGAACGCCGGCATCACCGCACCGAACACCATTACCAGCCCGTGCATGGTGGTCATCTGGTTGAAAAACGCAGGCTCCACGATCTGCAGGCCTGGCTGGAACAGCTCGGCGCGGATCACCATGGCAAACGAGCCGCCGAGCAGGAACATGCAGAAGCTGAACCACAGGTACAGCGTGCCGATGTCCTTGTGGTTGGTCGTCAGCACCCAGCGCATCAGGCCCTTCGCGGGGCCATTGGCATGGCCTTCGTGGCCATGGTCGTCGATCACTGCACTCATGTCCTGTCTCCTGCGAAACATTGTCCTGGCAGCACTTCATACCCGTAGCAGTCCGGCTTGCCGGCGTTCTGTCGCGCAGCGGCAGTAAGTCCTGTGCACGCGGTGTACCTGACACGTCCAGGTCGCCTGATTTTACTGCCGCTGCGCGCCAGAACGCCGGCCAGCCGGACTGCTACGGGGGCGTGGAAGACATTCGAAAAGGTATTCATTTCGCAGCCGCCTGTTTAAGCGCCAGCACGTCTTTGGGCGTGACCATGTCGCCTTTGTTGTTGCCCCAAGCGTTACGCTCGTAGGTGACGACCGCGGCGATATCGACTTCCGACAACTGCTTGCCGAACGCCGCCATCGAGGTGCCCGGGCGGCCGTTGAACACGGTCGCCAGGTGCTCTTCCTTCGGTCCAAGTACGGTTTTCGAGCCCTTGAGCGCCGGGAACATCGGCGGCAAGCCCTGGCCTTCAGCCTGGTGACAGGCCGCGCAGGTGGTGTGATAGACCTTGTCTCCCTGAGCCACCAACTCCTCAAGCGTCCAGTCCTTGCTGGTCAGCTCCTTGAGCTTGGTGGCTTCTGCCTTGCGGTCGGCAAGCCAGGTGTCGTAGTCGGCCTGGCTCTTGGCCTCGACCACGATGGGCATGAAGCCGTGGTCCTTGCCGCACAGCTCGGCGCACTGGCCGCGATAGATCCCGGGTTTCTCGACGCGGGTCCAGGCCTCGTTGACGAAACCGGGGATGGCATCGCGCTTGACCGCGAACGCTGGCACCCACCACGAGTGAATCACGTCGGCGGAGGTCACCAGAAAACGGATCTTCACCCCGACCGGCACCACCAGCGGCTGATCCACCTCGAGCAAGTAGTGCTCGCCCTTGGCTTCCTTGTTGTGGATCTGATCCTGGGGAGTGGCCAGGTTGCTGAAGAACTCGACGTCCTGGCCCAGGTATTTGTAGTTCCACTTCCACTGGTAACCGGTGACCTGGATATCCAGGCCCGATTCCGTGCTGTCGTACATTTGAATGAGGGTCTTTGTAGCGGGGATCGCCATGACCACCAGAATCACCAGCGGCACGACGGTCCAAAGGATCTCCACCGTCGTGCTTTCATGGAATTTGGCGGCAACCTGACCGGTTGATCGTCTGTGGACGATCATCGACCAGAACATCGCGCCGAACACGATGATCCCGATCACCACACAGATCCAGAAGATGGTCATGTGCAGGTCGAAGACTTCGTGGCTTACCTCAGTCGCTCCAGGTGCCATATTCGTGGTCCAGGCAGCGTGCACCGGACTGAATATCGACCACAACAGGAGGCCCATCCAGACGTGTGGATGTCGCATCATTGCGCTTTCCCCTCTTGTTCTTCTTATAGCCAGCAGTCACTTGCGGGCGAGGGAGCGGTCGATTAAGTCGCTAAGGGGACCGGGGCCTGGCCTGCACTTCCAGTTCAGACATCATCAGCATCTACTTACAGACCCGAGTATAGACACGCCGCCATCACGCGCACGCGGTGGAGAATCTGCGAATCCGAGCTATACGCACGCGCATTTACTGAGAGAAAACGACGAAAGCGGGAAGAATGTGGCCTTTTAATAGCCAACGCACATAACCATGAAACTGTTATGACAATTACGTCTTAGCGACGTTGCCAAGCAAGCTAACGTATGACTTCCCTATAATGACAGCCTGGTTTTTCGCCCCATGGAGCATTCATGAACACCGCCGCATTGCGCGAGCAGATCACCCAAGCACAGGAACACGAGACAAAGACCGGCCAGTTACTGAGCCAACTCGAGTTGCAACTTCCCCATCTGCACCCTGCCATCCATCTGCCCGATGTCGACGCGCGGGGCGTATTGGCGCGTTTCGTCGTGGCCTACATAGAACAAGTCCCGGATCTGCTCGACGCCGCCCATGAAGTGGCGCTTCAGGCCGGGATCGAAAGCCAGATCAAGCCGGTGCTGAAAATCGCCGAGCAGTTTTTCAGCGCACCACCGGCCATCATGGAAGGCCATGAGGGTCTGGACGGCCTGCTAGACGAGGCCTACCTGGCCCATCGTCTGGTCGAGGAAGTGAACGACCTGTACATCAAGCATTTCGCCCAGCCGTTGATTCCGGTGAACACCACCGTGGCCAGCGTCATCGCCCACCAGTTGATCGGTGAAGAGTTCGCCAACCAGCTCGATGAAGTGGTGCACCACGCCATCGACCAGTTGCTCAATGAGGACAGTTTCTCGCTGGAATCGGTCGAGGCCTACCGCGAGAAGCTCTCAAGCCCCGATACCGAAGCGGCCTGGAAACGCTGGCCGAGCCTGTCACGCCAGTTGGGCGTGGGGCTTGAGATGGAATGCGCGAAGGATTGACTCCGTTCAACGTTGATGCCCCGTAGCAGTCCGGCTTGCCGGCGACAGCGATCCCAATGACGCCATCGCCGGCAAGCCGGACTGCTACGGGGTGGATAACTCAAACGATCAATGCATCGCGGCCCCACCAATCGACGTACGCATCCGCCCCTCGACCCGGCGCTTGAGCAACCGCTGCTCAAGCAACAGACGCGAGCCTTGCGCTGCGTTGGCCCGGCCCCAATCTTCCAGCAACTCAAGGCAGGAGTGGTCGATGTAACTCAGGTTACCCAGCGGCACGTGCAGCGTGGTGCCCGGCGGTACGGCGCCCAGCGCCTGGGTCAGTGCCGGGACCTTGAGAAAGGTCGCAGCCCCGGTGAGCCGCAGTTCCATCTCGCCTTCGGCTTCGAGGTCCACCAGATTGATCTTCAAGCGCGAAGCGTTGAGCGCCAGTTGCACCAGCGTCAGGCCGAAGCCGATCAGCACGCCGGTCAAAAGGTCGGTGAAGATGATCGTGCCCGCAGTCGCCGCGTAGATGAACATCGGCATGCGGCCGTAACGGCCCAGGCCACGCAGCGCCTTGAAGTCCACCAGCTTCACACCGGTATACACCAGCACACCGGCCAGGCTTGCCACCGGAATGCTCTGCAGCACGCTGGACAGCAACAGCACGAACGCCAGCAACCAAAAACCATGGAAAATCGCTGACAGGCGAGTCTTGGCCCCGGCCTGCACGTTGGCCGAACTGCGCACGATCACGCCGGTCATTGGCAGCGCGCCCACCAGGCCGCAGAGCATGTTGCCGACGCCTTGGGCGCTGAGCTCCTTGTCGAAATCCGAACGCTGGCCGCTGTGCATCCGGTCTACGGCGGCAGCGGAAAGCAGGGTTTCGGCGCTGGCGATGAACGCCACCGCGATGGCTGCGATCAGAATCCCAGGGTCCGCCAGGTTCAACAGATCCGCCGGGCGCAGCCAGTCAATGGCTTCGCTGAGGTTGGCGGGCACTTCGACGCGTTTGACGTCCAGGCTCAGGAACAGGCTGACAACGGTGGCGATACCCACACCCAGCAGCGCGCCCGGCACAAACCGCAACGCCTGGGGCCGGCGCTTTTCCCACAGCCACATCACCGCAATCGTACCCAGGCCCAGAAGCCCCGCCTGCATGGCGCTGCCCGGGCCCATGGCACCTAACAGCGTCTGCGGAAAGGCGATCAGGTTATCGAGCCCCGAAGGCTTGGGCCCGCTGTCGAACATCACATGGGCCTGGGACAATACGATCAGCACGCCAATCCCGGCCAGCATCCCGTAGACCACCGCAGGCGCCGTGACCCGGAACCAGCAACCGAGCTTTAGGCGACCAGCCAGCAGCTGCAGCACACCGGCCAGCAACAGGATCGGGCCCAGCATCGCCATGCCGTGCTCGCGCACCAGTTCGAACACCAATACCGCAAGGCCTGCCGCAGGGCCGCTGACCTGCAAAGGGGAACCAGCGAGCCAGCCCACCACGATGCCACCGATGATGCCGGTCACCAGGCCCTTGGCGGGCGGCATGCCCGAGGCAATGGCGATACCCATGCACAGCGGCAGGGCCACCAGAAAAACCACCACCGAAGCCAACAACTCCCGTGGCAATAAAGCTTTCAGATCCGTAGTCGCCATGGGGCTCTCCGTAAAATCTTCAGACGTGACAATGCCCTGCAGCACGCACGATGCGCGGCCGCCAAGAGCTTGAATGAGGTTGGATCCGGGTAGCAGTCCGGCTGGCTGGCGGGGCGGATTAGAGGACGCCGACGCCGGCAAGCCGGACTGCTACGGTCGGTGATTGCCTTTCACCGACGCAGGCTCACAAGACGCGAGCCTGCGTGCAACGGGCGATCAGTAACGCGAGCGAGGCGTCGCTGTCGGGATGGCGTGATCACCATCAAGAGGCAGGAAGGCTCCCTGCTTGGAGTCGTAGGCGCGGATTTCGCTGGTCTCGATGTTGTAGACCCAGCCGTGGATGAACAGCTGACCGCTGGCCAGCTTCGAGGCGACCGATGGGTGGGTGCGCAAATGCTGAAGCTGGGCGATGACGTTCTCTTCGGTGAGCACGTGCATGGTTTCATGCTCGCCGGTGCAGCTGCAGTTGTCCTGGACCACGGTCTTGGCGACCTCGGCGTGACGCAGCCAGGCCTTGACCGTCGGCATCTTCTCCAGGGAGTCCGGGTTGAGCACTGCACGCATCGCACCGCAGTCGGAGTGGCCGCAGACAATGATGTGCTGCACGCCCAGCGCCATGACCGCGTATTCGATCGCTGTCGAAACGCCGCCGTTCATGGGGCCGTAGGGCGGAACCACGTTGCCGACGTTACGGGTGACGAACAGGTCGCCCGGCGAGCTTTGAGTAATCAGTTCAGGGACGATGCGCGAGTCGGCGCAGGTGATGAACATGGCCCGTGGATGCTGGGCGGTGGCAAGCTTCTTGAACAGTTCTTCCTGCTGCGGGAAGACGTCATGGCGAAAGTGCTTGAAGCCATCGACGATGTGTTGCAGCGCCGCGTCGGCGGATTCGGCATGGCTCGCAGCACCTGTCGTGGCGGCCTGAGGTGTTTTATCCCTGTTGCTCATGTCTCATCCTCTCTAAAAACGGATTGAAGTGGATTTTCCGGTAATTCCCGTGGGCTACCCACCTTTTCAGGCATGACGGACAATTTCATCGATATGCGACCCGCTGGTCACTTGTGAAACACCCTACCGGCCAAAACTTAATTGAAGCTGAATGCATCGCTCTAGCTCGCGGGTCTGGCTTAAGAAAATCTTAATCCCCGCATGTTTCATCCCGTAGCAGTCCGGCTTGCCGGCGTCAGCGATCTTGAGAACGCCATCGCCGGCAAGCCGTGCTGCTACGGTCGCAATTGCTGACAGTTAAGACGCCACGCGAGTCACAACAGTGACATCTGACCACCCGGCGGGCAGAACGCCTCACAGTCGAGCCTGAAACTGTCGCGCCGGTTCAGCTCCAGCTTGCGCATGGCAATACTGTAGCGCTGCGCGAGCAGCTCGGCGAATACCCCTTCGCCGCGCATCCGCGAACCGAAACGGCTGTCGTACACCTGCCCGCCCCGGCTCTGGCGCACCAGGCTCATCACATGCTCGGCCCGTTGCGGGTAATGCGCCTGCAGCCACTCCTCGAACAGCGGCGCGACTTCCAGCGGCAGGCGCAGCATCACGTAGCTGGCACTCAATGCGCCGGCGGCCTTAGCCTCGGTCATCATTCGCTCCAGCTCCATGTCGTTGATCATGGGGATGATCGGCGCCAGCAACACGCCGACGGGCACCCCCGCATCGCGCAGCACCCTGATCGCCCGCAGCCTGGCCTTGGGCGCAGCAGCGCGGGGCTCAAGGATGCGTTTGAGTTCGTCGTCCAGCGAAGTCAGGCTGATGAACACCGACACGAGCCGCAACTTCGCAAGCTCGGCGAGCAGATCAAGATCGCGCAGGATCAACGACCCCTTGGTGATGATCGTCACCGGATGACGATAACGCAGCAGCACTTCCAGAATGGCCCGTGTGAGTTTGTGTTCGCGCTCGATGGGCTGATACGGGTCGGTGTTGGCACCCAGGGTGATGGGCGCGACGCTATAACCCGGCTTGGACAATTGCTGCTCGAGCAAGGCGGCCGCGTTGGTCTTGGCAATCAGCTTCGTCTCGAAATCCAGCCCCGGCGACATGTCCCAATAGGCGTGGCTGGGCCGGGCATAGCAATAGATGCAGCCATGCTCGCATCCCCGGTAGGGATTGATGGAGCGATCGAACGGGATGTCCGGCGAAGAATTGCGCGCAATGATGCTCTTGGCCGTTTCCAGAGTGACGGTGGTGCCCTGGGTCAGAGGCACCTCCTGATACCAGCCATCGTCCTCGGCCACGCAGCGATTGGGCGCGAAGCGGTTGTGGGGATTGGTCGCGGTGCCGCGGCCGCGCGGGGGCAGGGGAATGGACATGCGCGCCTCTGGATAACTGTTCATATATACAGTATCGCGAAACGCCTCGTCCCTCCACGGGCAGCCGACAAAAATCCCCAAGGCACCGATCAATGGCAATCAACACGGCTTTGACATTTACCCGACATCGCCTTGACCGGCGACGGCACAGACTCGCTGCACTTCTTCCGCCACCGGCTACCCAAAATGCTCCCTCGCTTGCCCGCCATGCTGTTCGCCTCCCTGCTGGCTATCTCGACTGCGTCGTTGGCGCAGGCCAGTGACACGACGGTGCCCACGCCTGTATCCCGCCCTGCGCAGTGGGCGCAGCCCATCAACACCGGATACAACCTTTATCGGATCACGCCGACGCTGTACCGCAGCCGCCAACCGGACGCCAATGCGCAACCCTTGCTCAAGCAGCTTGGCATCATGACCGTGGTGAACTTCATCAAGGAGAGCGACAGCAAATGGATGTCAGACCCGGCCGTGACCCAGGTTCAGATACCGCTGCAAACCGTGCACATCGACGATGCCGACGTGATTGAAAGCCTGCACGCGATTGAAACAGCGCAGCAACGAGGCCCGGTGTTGATGCACTGCAAACATGGCCAGGACCGTACCGGGCTGATTGCCGCCATGTACCGGATCGTGGTGCAGGGCTGGACCAAGGAGCAGGCGGTGGAGGAGATGACCCACGGCGGTTATGGCGATGAAGACAACCTCAAGCGGGGAGTCGCCTACATCAACGAGGTGGATGTTCAGGCGCTGAAGACGGCCTATCAAAGCGGAGCGTGCAGCACCAGTGCGCTGGCGGGTTGCGCGATCAAGGGCTGGTTTCAGAAGACCGACGTGGCGGGGGTACCAACGATTTTGTGGCGGTTGTAGATACTGTTTCTGGCCGAAGGCCGTGGGAGCCGGCAAACCGGCTCCCACAGATTGATGCAAACGCCTGTCAGCTCGGATCAACCGGCTTCTTCAACTTCGGATTCGGGAAGAACTGCACGCCCTGCACCTTCGGATCGGCTGGTTTCACCGGCGCCTTGTTGACCCGCGTGCCCAACTCCTTGGGCACCGATTGGCCCTGGGCGTTGAGCGTGTCCGCGTAGCCGCAATGCACGCATTCGCGATGGGGAACGTCGTCCTCGTTCCACATCATCAGTTTGTCAGGCTCGCTGCACGCCGGGCAGACAGCCCCGGCGATGAAGCGTTTCTTGGTCACCACGCGAGGTGTGTCGCTCATGCTGCCGCGTCCTCGCTCAGGCCGGAATGACGCAACAGCGCGTCAATCGAAGGCTCACGCCCGCGGAAGTCGACGAACAGCACCATCGGCGCCTGCGAGCCACCACGGGCCAGGATCGCCTCGCGGAACGCGCGGCCGGTTTCGGCATTGAGCACGCCGTCTTCTTCGAACTTGGAGAAGGCATCGGCCGACAGCACTTCAGCCCACTTGTAGCTGTAATAGCCCGCCGCATAACCGCCGGCGAAGATGTGCGCAAAGCTGTTCGGGAAGCGGTTGTACGCCGGTGGACGCATGACCGACACCTCGTCGCGCACGCCTTCGAGCACTTGCAGCGTAGTACGACCGTCGCCGTGGGTGGCGTGCAGTTCGAAGTCGAACAGCGAGAATTCCAGCTGACGCACCATCATCAGGCCGGACTGGAAGTTCTTCGCTGCCAGCATTTTTTCCAGCAAATCCTGAGGCAGCGGCTCGCCGGTCTCATAGTGGCCGGAGATCAGCGCCAGGCCTTCGGGCTCCCAGCACCAGTTTTCCATGAACTGGCTAGGCAGCTCGACCGCATCCCACGCCACGCCATTGATACCCGAAGCGCCAGCGTGCTCGACGCGGGTCAGCAAGTGGTGCAGGCCATGACCGAATTCGTGGAACAGGGTGGTGACTTCATCGTGGGTCAGCAGGGCAGGTTTGCCCGAGTCTGCCGGAGTGAAATTGCACACCAGGTTAGCCACCGGGCTCTGCAGCGAGCCTGCCGAGGTGCGGCGGCGATCGCGGGCACCGTCCATCCATGCACCGCCACGCTTGTTGGCGCGAGCGTAGAGGTCGAAGAAGAAGCGGCCGACGTGCTGGCCGTTTTCCTTGATTTCGAACAGGCGAACGTCCGGGTGCCAGGTGTCCAAACCTTTCTGCTCGGTGATTTCGATGCCGTACAGTTTTTGCACGATGGCAAACAGGCCGCTCAGCACCTTGTCGATCGGGAAATAGGCGCGCAGGGCCTCCTGGGAAACGCTGTAGCGCTGTTCGCGCAGCTTCTCGCCATAGAAACCGCTGTCCCAGCTTTGCAGGTCCGGGCAGCCTTGCTCGGCAGCATAGGCCTTCAACTGCTCAAGATCCTGCGCCGCGAACGGCTTGCTGCGCTTGGCCAGGTCACGCAGGAAGCTCAGTACCTGATCGCTGGATTCAGCCATCTTGGTCGCCAGGCTCAGTTCCGAGAAGCTTGCAAAACCCAACAGTTTGGCCAGCTCCTGGCGCAAATCGAGGATCTGCTCCATCACCGGGCCGTTGTCGTTCTTGCCGGCGTTCGGGCCTTGGTCGGAGGCGCGGGTGCAGTAGGCGGCGTAGACTTCCTCACGCAGCGCACGGTCTTGGGCGTAGGTCATCACCGCGTAGTAGCTCGGGAATTCCAGGGTGATGAGGTAGCCTTCCAGACCTTTGGCCTGGGCGGCAGCGGCCATTTGTGCCTTGGCCGAACCAGTCAGGCCGGCGAGCGCCGCTTCGTCGGTGACGTGCTTGGTCCAGGCTTGGGTGGCGTCGAGCAACTGGTTGGAGAACTGGCTGCCCAGCTCCGACAGTTTGCTCTGCACTTCGGCGTAACGCTTCTGCTGCTCGGGCGGCAGGTCGATGCCCGACAGACGGAAGTCACGCAGCGAGTGCTCCAGAATGGTCTTCTGGGCGACGTCGAAACCGGCGGCTTCCGGGCTGTTGGCCAGGGCTTCGAAGGCCTGGAACAGCTCGCGGTTCTGACCCATTTCGGTCGAATAAGCGCTCAAGCCGGGCAGGCACGACTCATAGGCTTCGCGCAGCTCGGCGCTGTTGCACACGGCGTTCAGGTGGCTGACCGGGCTCCAGGCAGCGCCCAGGCGGTCATTCAATTCGTCCATCGCCAGCACCAGACCGGCCCATGTAGGCTGCGTGCCTTGCTTGGCGAGGATGTCGGCAATCGCAGCGCGGTTGTCGGCAAGAATCTGGTCAATGGCAGGTTTTACGTGCTCGGCGCGGATCGCCGAGAAAGGTGGCAGGTCGTAGGATTGCAAAAGAGGGTTGTTCGCGCTCACGGTTTGGCACCTTGGCTGGAAGAAACACCTGAGCATCTTAATTACAATCGGCGCTGACCGCAGCTATCAGCATCAGAGAAGGAGCCTATTGTGGCGATCCGAAAATTCCAGAACCACACGCCGGCCCTTGGCGAACGTGCTTTCGTCGATCATTCGGCAATTGTTATCGGTGATGTCGAAATCGGCGCCGACAGCTCCGTCTGGCCGCTGACGGTGATTCGCGGCGACATGCACCGCATCCGCATCGGCGCGCGCACCAGCGTTCAGGACGGCAGCGTGTTGCACATCACCCACGCAGGCCCCTTCAACCCCGACGGTTTTCCGCTGTTGATCGGTGACGAAGTGACCATCGGCCACAAAGTCATGCTGCACGGCTGCACCATCGGCAGCCGCATTCTGATCGGCATGGGCAGCACGATCATGGACGGCGCCGTGGTCGAGGACCAAGTCATCATTGGTGCCGGCAGCCTGGTGCCACCGGGCAAGCGCCTGGAAAGCGGCTTTCTGTACGTCGGCCGCCCGGTGAAACAGGCCCGCCCGCTGACCGAGAAGGAAATCGCCTTCTTCCCCTACAGCGCGACCAATTACGTGAAATTGAAAGATCAGCACCTGGCCGAAGGCTTCGACAAACCCTGATTGGCAAGACGGCTTTCCCTCGGGCGCCGATTAACCTGTGGGAGCGAATTCATTCGCGAGAGGCCGGGGCCGCCGATACATATCTATCGGCTGACCCATTTTTCGCGAATGAATTCGCTCCCACAGGTATGGCGCGCAACACCCTGACATTCTGTTCACGCTCCTGAGAGACGACATGCATTACCAGAATATCCTGTTCGACCTGGACGGCACTTTGACCGATCCTCGCGAAGGCATCACCCGCTCGATCCAGTTTGCCCTGAGCAAATTGGGCATCGACGAACCTGAGATCACGCAGCTTGAGCACTTCATCGGCCCGCCGTTGTTGCAGCAGTTCATGCGCGCCTATGACTTCGACGAGGCCCGCGCCTGGGAGGCGGTGGGTTTTTATCGCGAGCGTTTCAAAGTGACCGGGCTGTATGAAAACCTGGTGTTCGACGGCATTTTCGAGCTGCTCGATTTGCTGTCCGATCAAGGCCGCACGCTGTTCATCGCGACGTCCAAGCCTTGGGTGTTCGCCCATGAAATCGCCCGGCATTTCGACTTCGCCCGGCACTTCAAGCTGATCTACGGCAGCGAACTGGACGGCACGCGGACCGACAAGGTCGAGCTGATTCGGCACTTGCTGGACGAGGAAAAGCTCGATCCCAGGCAGACCTTGATGATCGGCGACCGCAAGCACGACTTGATCGGTGGCAAGCGCAACGGGCTGGATGTGGCGGCGGTAGGGTATGGGTTTGGCAGTCGCGAGGAATTGGAGGCCGAGGCGCCGACCTATCATTTCGAGTCGGTGAAGGCGCTGCGTGAGGCGTTTCTCAAGCCTTGAGTACACGTAGCAGCACGGCTTGCCGGCGGGCGCGGTGTGTCTGTGACGCGTTCATCGTCTGACACACCGCTCCCGCCGGCAAGCCGTGCTGCTACGAGGAAATCAACTGCTCCAACGCCGCCTTGCGCTGATCCTTGGGCAATCCGCCCAATTTTTCCACCGCTACGAAGAATGCAGGCCAATCGCCGCCCACCTGTTTGAACAGCGCCGCGAACGCGGGCGTCCATTGGTCATACAGGCCGATGGGCAGCAGACGGGCGTTGTTCATCGGGGCGTAGACCCAAGTGTCGAAGCGCTTGTCGCCGCCCCACTGGCCATCGCGCATCGTCCGGTATTCGTCGCGCAAACGCTCGAATTCTGCGGCCTTGCGCTGGCGCATCAGCTCCGGGCTCAGTGGCTCGGCGTACAGCGCCTTGAGCCGGTCTCGCGTGGCGAGCACCAGTTTCGTCAGTTGATCCCGGCGCTGGCTTTCCGATGACGCGCCTTCGGCCGGCAGGCCCCGGGCAGCGCGCCATTGCCGTGTGCCTTCCTGCTCGACGAAGGTGGCATAGGACTCGTTGAACTCGCTGTCGTCCTGCACATAGAAGCGCTGGTGCGCCAACTCGTGGAAGATCAGCGTCGCCAGGCGCTCGTCGCCCCAGTTCATCATCGAACTGATGATCGGATCATTGAACCAGCCCAGCGTCGAATAGGCCTCCACGCCACTGACGTAGACATCCTTGCCGTCGAGCTTCTGCAACGCCGCCTCGCCGCGCGCCGCGCTCTGGCTGTAATAGCCGCGATACGCCACGCAGCCGGCAATGGGGAAACAATGGGTGACCGGGTCCAGCGAGAACTCGCCTGTCGCGAAGACGTTCCAGACCACATATTGACGGTGGATGTCGGCGTACAGCCGGTAACTCTGGTTGTCCGGCAAATGCAGATGCATGCTTGCGAACTCACGGGCCCGCTGTGCCTTGCGCAGGTGCTCGCGCAATTTAGGGTCGCGCTGCGGATCGGCGATCACATTTGCCACAGGTTCACGGGCGCGCAGCAGGTCCAGTTGGCCTTGGGCCAATTGCGTGTAATAGGAAAGACTGGAACAGCCGCTGAGGAGTAAAATCGCCAGCATGGGCAGGCCGCGCAGCAGCCACTGCTTTTCGTATCGAATCATGCGGCGGCCTTACCGTCGAAAGACATGAGGGGTATAAAGCCCCAGCGTTATGCCGCAGACCCGGCCCCTGACGCAACCACCCCCGTCATCTGCCTAATGCGGAGTCTGTCATGCGCCTGCCCCTGTCTATCATCGCCCTGAGCTTCTTGGCTGGCTGTGCAGGGCCGCTTCCCGCCGTTGACCCGCAACAAGCCTGGGTCGATTTGCACACGTACACCGGCAAGACGCTGATGGCCGACAAACTCGACGGTAAGCGCACCGAAGACGGCCGCTTCTTTCAGGTCACGCCCGGCAAACACAAGCTCGAAGTGCGCTATGACTATGAATACGCACCGGGCGGGCTGGGTCTCTCGATGGACATCTTCAATGAGCTGACCTGTTACGTCACCGTCAACTACGATCACTTCGAAGCGGGCCATCGCTATCGCCTGGACGTACGCCACATCGCCAACAGCATCGATGCGCAACTGCGTGACGAACAGCGCAGGGTGCTGGCCGAGGAGGGTGAGATTTTCTGCATCCCGTAGGTCAGCGTTTACAGGTTACCGATCATTCTTCTGATAGATGATCTTCTTGGTGCCGTTTTCACACGAGCCCACGACCATATTCTGATCGTGAACCTCTTCGTTGCTGACGATCTCAAGGGTGTAGGAACTAACATTCTGTGCCTGGATCTTGGCTTCGATGTCGGCCTTGAGTTCTTCGCAGGGTTTGGGCGCGGCGAAGGCGCTGGTGGTCAGGGCGCTGACGATCAGGGTTAATACAATACGTTTCATGTAGGGCTCCTAAGCCGTGCGATCGGCGGCGGCATTTCATCAGACCTTGCTGTGCCCGGCCGGTTCTACCGGCCCCATAACGACGATGACCCGCAAGTGCGGGCCATCGGGGTTGCTACAGGGCAGCTATCAGCTGACCAGTGTGGCGTCCAGGGTGATCTTGGCGTTCAGCACCTTGGAGACCGGGCAGCCTTCTTTAGCCGCTTTGGTCAGGCGCTCGAACTGCTCTTGCGTGGCACCCGGCACCTTGGCTTTGAGGGTCAGGTGTACCGCAGTGATAGCGAAGCCGCCATCAACCTGGTCCAGCGTGACGTCGGCAGTGGTGTCGATGCTGTCGGCTGTCAGATTCTCGCCACCGAGGATCATCGACAGCGCCATCGAGAAGCAGCCCGCGTGGGCCGCGCCTATCAGCTCTTCAGGATTGGTGCCCTTGCCGCCTTCGAAACGGGCCTTGAAGCCGTAAGGCGCTTCGCGCAGCACGCCGGTTTCAGTGGAGATGCTGCCGATGCCTGACTTCAGATCACCTTCCCAGTGGGCGGATGCTTTCTTGACGATGCTCATGGTGTCTCCTCGTGAATAGGTGCGATGTGCTCGCACATGGACAAAAAGTCAGAGGAGTGTAGGCGCGACTTGGTTCAACTGTTGTGACGCCTGTGCTTTTTTACCGAAGTGATTACAGATATTTCCGACCAAATCAGTAGGGATTTGTCCTCTACCCATTGCAACCTGAGAATCCGGCCTTATTCTATGGCTTAACGCAAATATTTAGTCTTAATGTGGGTATCGCTTTCGCGCCGGGTGTTTTTCGGCGCTGGATCTGGCCCCAAGAGGATCAACCGCAGCCTATGAAACGTTTAGCTGATGTGAAGATTTCCATGCTCGATCTGGTCCCGGTGCGCGAAGACAAGGGCCCGGCCGTCTCCTTGCATAACTCGCTGGATTTGGCGCAACACGCCGAGAAGTGGGGCTACAACCGCTTCTGGGTGGCCGAACACCACAACATGGACGGCATCGCCAGCTCCGCGACCTCCGTGCTGCTGGCGTATCTGGCGGGCGGGACTTCGAGCATTCGTGTCGGCTCCGGCGGTGTGATGCTGCCCAACCATGCGCCGCTGGTCATCGCCGAACAGTTCGGCACCCTGGCAAGCCTGTATCCCGGCCGTATCGACCTGGGCCTGGGCCGCGCGCCGGGTTCCGACCAAATGACCGCCCGCGCACTGCGCCGTGAACGCTCAGGCAGCGCAGACGACTTCCCGGACGACGTCGCGGAGCTGATGAGTTATCTGGGTCCGCGCCAGCAACATCAACGGGTGATCGCAGTGCCTGGCAGCAACACCAACGTGCCGATCTGGCTGCTGGGCTCAAGCCTGTTCAGTGCCCAACTGGCCGGTCAGCGTGGCTTGCCTTACGCCTTCGCATCGCATTTCGCGCCACGCTTCATGCACGAGGCGATTCGCGTCTATCGCAATCACTTCCAGCCTTCGGAGGTGCTCGACAAGCCTTACGTGATGCTGGGCGTGCCGCTGGCGGCCGCTGACACTGACGAGCAGGCCGAGTACCTGGTGACTTCGGTGTATCAGCGCATTCTCAACCTGATGCGTGGCCAGAGCCTGATGCAGAAGCCGCCGGTGGACAGCATGAACGGCCTGTGGCTGCCTCACGAGCGCGAGGCAGTGATGGATTTCCTGGGCCTTGCGATGGTCGGCGGCCCCGAAAAGATCCGCGCCAAGCTTGATGTGTTGCTGGAACAGACCGAAGCCGATGAGCTGATTTTCACCTGCGACATGTACGAGCACGCCGACCGGCTGCGTTCGTACGAGATTCTGGCGCAGGTCGCGAAGGGCTGAGACCTGCACGCGATCAATCTGCTGCGATGATATCTGTGGGAGCGAATTCATTCGCGATGCTGTGGCACAGCCGATAAATACTTACCGGATGTACGGCCGTCTCGCGAATGAATTCGCTCCCACAGGAGGCTGGGCGCAGATCCATAGTCTGCGAACGAATCATCGTGCAATAAAAAACCGACGCAATGGCGTCGGTTTTTTCACAACGGGCTGAATCAGCCGCGCTTGTAAACAATCTCCTTGGTGCCGCCGTCGCAGGTGCCGACAACCTTCCCACCAGCCGCGCTGCCTTTGTCCACGGCCTCCAGCGTGTAGGACGAAACGCCCTTGGCCTTGATCTTCGCGTCGATCTCGGCCTTCACGTCATCGCAGGATTTCCCGGCTGCCATGGTGGTGCCCGCAATACTCAACAACCCTACCGCCAAAAGAATCTTCTTCATCGGTCACACTCCATCGTCAGGCGCTTTTCAAGCGAAAGAGGCCGCCCGAAAAGGGCGGCCCGATACATGAAACTCGCGTCCGAATTCACGAACGGCGCGTTATGTATAGTGAAGGTTGTGGCATTCGGCCAGTTCGAAAGTTCAGTGTTTTCAGCTGTTATCGATGCGGAAGCCCACTTTGAGCGTCACCTGAAAGTGCGCCACCTTGCCATCCTCGATGTGGCCACGAGTTTCGATAACTTCGAACCACTCCAGAAGCTTTACCGTCTTGGCCGCCTGGGCGATCGCGTTCTGGATAGCGTCGTCGGTGCTGGTGGGCGATGAGCCGACCAGTTCGAGGATTTTGTAGGTGCGATGATCGGACATGGCAGTTCTCCTAATGGGGTCTGATGGAGCGTAGCAGCGAATTCAATCCCTACCTCTGGCGGGAGAAACGCCCGAAAAGTTCACAAAATCACCCCTTGGGCAAACCCGCGACCAACCTTCACTGCACTTTCTGAAAACCCTGTAGTCGGAATCATCACACGCCACTCATCACTGCAGGAGAGTCACAATCATGGCATTTACTTCATCCCGTAAAGCGTCGCTGCAAAGCATGGAAGCCGAGATCGAAAGTCTGCTCAAGTCGTTGGAGAGCTTGAAGTCGGACGCTTCGGACGAGTCGCGCAAAACCCTGAAGACGCTGAAAGCCAACGCCGAAAGCGCGCTGAGCCATTCGCGCAGCCTGCTCAGCGACGTCTATGAAGACGTCAAAGTGAAAACCCGCGAAACCGGCGTCGCCACCCGTGACTACGCCCAGGAGCACCCTTGGACTACAGCCGGTGTCGCAGTAGGTGCAATCGGTCTGCTGGCAGCGTACCTGCTGTGCAAGCGCGGTAACTGACTGCGCCAGATCAGGCCTGACCTGAACGCGCCAGCTCCTGCCCCAGCCACTGGGCCAGTTGCCGGGCACGCCCGTCGGCGGCACGTTTAGGCACCCACAACGCCAGTTGCGCCGGGGTTTCGCTGAAACCCCATGGCGCAGCGAGGCGACCTGCCTTCAGGTCATCGGCCACCAGCTGTTCAGGTGCGATGGCGATCCCCAGGCCTGAAACAGCGGCCTCCAGCAAATAATACAGATGTTCGAAACCCTGACCGTAATGCAACGCGTCGGGATCGATGCCGTTGTGTTTCGCCCAGCTTGGCCAGGCCTGCAAACGCGACATGGTTTGCAGCAACGGCTCGTTCAGCAGCGCAGTGACGGGCGCCGCGCTCAGCGACTCGAACCGCGCAAACCGCGGGCTCATGACCGGGCCGATTCGCTCGCTGGCAAGCTCAAACACCTGCATGTCGGCAGGCCAGGGTGGCTCCGCAAACACCAGCAACGCATCCAGGCCGGGGCGACGGGGATCGAGATCGCCTTCGCCGGCCGATAGATGCAACCGTAAATCGGGCAAGTCGGCGTTCAATCGCCCAAGCCTGGGGATGAACCAACGCGCCAACAGGCTCCCCGAACAGCCCAACACGAATGGCGCATCGGCACTGCCCTGGCTCAACTCGGCACAAACGCTGCGCAGCCGGTCGAAGGCCTCGCCGCTGGCCTCACGCAGACGAATACCGGCATCTGTGAGTTTAAGGCCGCGTCCATCTTTGCTGAACAGGCTCACCCCCAGGTGTTCTTCCAGCACTTTCAACTGCCGGCTGACCGCGCCGTGGGTTACATGCAGTTGTTCGGCGGCCTGACTGACGCTGTTCAGGCGGGCAGTGGCTTCGAAGGCGCGGAGGGCGTTCAGCGGGGGAAGGTCGCGGCTCATGGTATATGTGAGTTTTTCTGACAGGTTGTGGCGATCTTATCGGTTTTCACAGACCTGCGCGCTGGTTAAAGTGTGTTCACTGCCTCAACGGCTCACCCTATTTGTCACTTGGCACTAGTCAATTGGAGCTCCTCATGTCCCAGACTCAGACCCAATATCGCAATGGCCCGGACGATCGCGGCATGTTCGGCGCATTTGGCGGCCGTTACGTCGCTGAAACCCTGATGCCGCTGATTCTCGACCTGAACCGCGAGTATGAGGCGGCGAAGGAAGATCCTGCGTTCATCAAGGAACTGGCCTACTTCCAGCGCGACTACGTGGGCCGTCCAAGCCCGCTGTATTTCGCCGAACGCCTGACCGAACACTGCGGCGGCGCCAAGATTTATCTGAAGCGCGAAGAGCTGAACCACACCGGCGCGCACAAGATCAACAACTGCATCGGCCAGATCCTGCTGGCGCGGCGCATGGGCAAGAAACGCATCATCGCCGAGACCGGCGCGGGAATGCACGGCGTGGCGACGGCCACGGTGGCTGCACGTTTCGGCCTGGAATGCGTGATCTACATGGGCACCACCGACATCGAGCGCCAACAGGCGAACGTGTTCCGCATGAAGCTGCTGGGCGCCACCGTGATTCCGGTCGTGGCCGGCACTGGTACCCTGAAAGACGCGATGAACGAGGCGCTGCGTGACTGGGTGACCAACGTCGACAGCACCTTCTACCTGATCGGCACCGTTGCAGGTCCGCACCCTTACCCTGCAATGGTTCGCGACTTCCAGGCCGTGATCGGCAAGGAAACCCGCGAGCAACTGCAAGAACAGGAAGGCCGCCTGCCAGACAGCCTGGTCGCCTGCATCGGCGGCGGTTCCAACGCCATGGGCCTGTTCCACCCGTTCCTGGATGACACCACTGTGCGCATCATCGGCGTCGAAGCGGCTGGCCACGGCATCGAGACCGGCAAGCACGCAGCCAGCCTGAACGGCGGCGTGCCGGGCGTACTGCACGGCAACCGGACCTTCCTGCTGCAGGACGACGATGGCCAAATCATCGACGCCCACTCGATTTCCGCAGGCCTGGATTACCCCGGCATCGGCCCTGAACACGCCTGGTTGCATGATATCGGTCGCGTCGAATACACCTCGATCACCGACGACGAAGCCCTGGCCGCGTTCCACCAGTGCTGCCGCCTGGAAGGCATCATCCCGGCGCTGGAAAGTGCCCACGCCCTCGCCGAAGTGTTCAAACGCGCACCGACGCTGCCAAAGGATCACCTGATGGTGGTCAACCTGTCCGGTCGCGGTGACAAGGACATGCAAACCGTCATGCACCACCTGGATCTGTCCCAGCAGGAGAAACACTGATGAGCCGCCTGCAAACCCGTTTTGCCGAGCTTAAAGAACAAGACCGCGCCGCCCTGGTGACTTTTATCACCGCAGGCGACCCGTCGTATGACACCTCGCTGGCAATCCTCAAGGGCCTGCCAAAAGCCGGTGCCGACGTGATCGAGCTGGGCATGCCCTTCACCGATCCGATGGCCGACGGCCCGGCGATCCAGCTGGCGAACATTCGTGCGCTGGATGCCAAGCAGAACCTGGCGAAAACCCTGCAGATGGTCCGCGAGTTCCGCACTGAAGACAGCAACACGCCACTGGTGCTGATGGGCTATTACAACCCGATCCATAACTACGGCGTCGAGCGTTTCATTGCCGAGGCCCATGAATCCGGCGTCGATGGCCTGATCGTTGTCGACCTGCCGCCGGAGCACAACAACGAGCTGTGCGACCCTGCGCAGGATGCCGGTCTGGACTTCATCCGCCTGACCACGCCGACCACCGACGACAAGCGTCTGCCAACGGTTCTGAACGGCAGCTCGGGCTTCGTCTACTACGTGTCGGTAGCGGGTGTGACCGGTGCAGGCTCGGCGACCATCGAGCACGTCAAGGAAGCCGTTGCGCGTCTGCGCCGTCACTCGGACCTGCCGATCAGCGTCGGTTTCGGCATTCGCACCCCGGATCAGGCAGCGGCCATCGCTCGCGTTGCAGATGGCGTGGTGGTGGGCTCGGCACTGATCGATCAGATCGCCAATGCCCAGTCGCCAGATCAAGCGGTCAGCGGCGTGCTGAAGCTGTGTTCGGACTTGTCCGAAGGCGTACGTAAGGCCCGTGTAGCCTGAAGGTAAAGTTCCTGATACAGAGGAATCTAAGCGTTCGTTAGCAGACTAAGTAGTACAGCAAAGGGGTTCAGAACCTGATTCTGAACCCCTTTTTGCTGACTCGAATTTGCTCAGGAGCGCGCTACATGAAAGTCTCGAATCGTCTGATCGCAGGGTTGGGTGTGTTGATGGTCAGCGCCAGCGCGCTGGTCCACGCAGCGCCGCCGGATCAACGTGACGGCCACGACGACCACGGCCAGGGTCAACAGCACCAGGACCGCGGCCCGCAGGGTGGTCCTCAAGAGCAGCGAGGCAATGACCACCGCAACGAGCAACATGCCGACAACCGTGGCGACGATCATCGTGGCGGCCGTCCACCTGCCGATTTTGGCGACGTTCGCCGCACTATCTCCGAGCATCGTGAAGTCATCGGTCGCGGCCAGCCGATGCCGCCCGGCGTGCACATCGTGAAGGGCCACCCACTGCCGCGCGGCTATGGCCGCCGCCTGGACGACCGCTCGCTGCAATACCTGCCGCGTTATGAAGGCTACGAATGGCGTCGCTTGGGCCCGGATGTCGTGCTGATCGCCGTGGGCAGCGGGATTGTGTATGAGATTCTGGAGGGTGTGCTGAACTGACGCCCTCCGGCACTGCTGACGCGAACCCTGTGGAAGCGAATTCATTCGCGATTGGCCGGTACACTAGACGGATCTCGTCGCCTGTACCGCCCTCTCGCGAATGAATTCGCTCCCACAGTCGGTTTCGGCGCTCGCTAATACCTACCTGAACATCCCCACATTCAACTCCCGAATCCCGCCCATCCAGATCGCATGTTCGGTGTGGTCTGCCAAGTCATCCCCGGTCGTGGGGTGGGTGAAGATCAGCAGGCCATTGCGATTCAGCGCCAAGTAGAGCATCACATCGGCAAACTGCGCGTGCGAAAACGCCAACTGGCAGCTCCAGTCCGGGTGCGGTCCTACAGGCCTTTCATGCACACGGCCCATGCGAATCCCGAACTTCGCCGCAACGGTTTCGCACAAGGCTCGCGCCTGCTCGATTGTCTGGGCGTCGAAGTAAACGTGGGCGTGGTAGCCCTCAATGGGTGACATGTTCAATCCCTCAATCAGTTGGAACACCATCAATAATCACACCGCGATGGACGGCATCGGTTTGCCCACCAGTGAATCCCCACTCAGCGCCTGCTCACTTTTTAACCAGTCTACAAACCGCTGAACAATCTGCACCCGCCGTTTACGCTGCGGCAGGACAATGTAATAGCCATAGGCAGAAATCGCCGCACTCTCGACCGGCCGACACAGCAATCCCTGCTCCAGCAGCTCATCCACCAGATGCCGCCAGCCAATGGCCACGCCTTGACCGCCGATGGCAGCCTGAATCAGCAGGGTGTAGTTGTCGAATCGCAACTGGCCGGGGGCAGGCGCCTGGGCGATGTTCAGCGCCCGGAACACACCAGCCCAATCAAACCAGTTATTGCCGCCTTCGCCTCGCAGATGCAACAGCGGGTAATCGCGCAGTGCCTCGTTCGCCATCGGCAGGGCCCGGCCCGCCAGCAGTTGCGGGCTGCACACGGGGAACACTTCCTCGCTGAACAGCCAGTGGCTTTCACCCTGTTTAAAGCGCCCGTCGCCGAACAGCACCGCCACGTCGATATCGGCGCGCAGCATGCTGTGGCTGCGTTCGCTGGTGACCAGGCTCACGTCGACGTCGGGGTTCTGCTTGTGAAAGCGATGCAGGCGCGGCATCAGCCAGTACGCGGCAAAAGCGAAGTCAGTCGCAACCTGCAACACCTCGTGCTGATGCTGCTCGGTAATCAGGCTCAGCCCCGCGTCCATCGACTGCAAGCCAGCCTGCACATGGTTGAACAGGATTTCTCCGGCGTCGGTCAGCTCAATTCCACGATAGATGCGATCGAACAGGCGCGTTGCCAGTTGTTCTTCTAACCTTTTGATTTGCTGGCTAATGGCCGGTTGGGTGGTGCCCAGTTCGATGGCCGCTGCCGTGAAACTGCGCAAACGGGCAGCGGCTTCAAAACCGCGAAGCAAATCCAACGACATGTCACCGAGGGATTCAAACATAAGCGTGGCTTATCCTAGGCATTGCGTTTTATGGGCTTTACCGCTGATCCCATGGGTCTCATTCTCTGGAACAGCAATTTCGCATAAATATTCACTATGGAATGCCGCGAAGACATGAAGCGCAAGAACATTCTTTTCATCATGGCCGATCAGATGGCCGCGCCGATGTTGCCGATTTACGCCTCATCTCCAATCAAGATGCCGAATTTGAGCCGCCTCGCCGCCGAAGGCGTGGTGTTCGACGCCGCTTATTGCAACAGCCCGCTGTGCGCGCCGTCGCGTTTCACCCTGGTCAGCGGCCAGTTGCCGAGCAAGATCGGCGCCTACGACAACGCTGCCGATTTCCCTGCCGATGTCCCGACCTACGCTCACTACCTGCGCCGGCTGGGCTATCGCACCGCGCTGTCGGGCAAGATGCACTTCTGCGGCCCGGATCAACTGCACGGCTACGAAGAGCGCCTGACCAGCGACATTTACCCCGCCGACTACGGCTGGACAGTGAACTGGGACGAGCCGGATGTGCGCCCGACCTGGTATCACAACATGTCGTCGGTGCTGCAAGCCGGTCCGTGCGTGCGCACCAACCAGCTCGATTTCGACGAAGAAGTGGTGTTCAAGGCCCAGCAGTACCTGTTCGACCACGTGCGCGAGGAGGGCGACCAGCCGTTCTGCCTGACGGTGTCGATGACCCATCCGCATGACCCGTACACCATCCCCAAGGAGTACTGGAACCTCTACAGCGACGACGAGATTCCGATGCCGCCTGCGCCGCCAGTCCAGGCCGATCAGGACCCGCACTCCCAGCGCCTGCTCAAGGTCTATGACCTGTGGGACAAGCCGCTGCCCGAGCACAAGATCCGCGACGCCCGTCGTGCGTATTTCGGTGCGTGCAGCTACATCGACGACAACGTCGGCAAACTGTTGAAAACCCTGGAAGACACGGGCCTGGCCGAAGACACCATCATAGTGTTCTCGGGCGACCACGGTGACATGCTTGGCGAGCGCGGCCTCTGGTACAAGATGCACTGGTTCGAAATGTCTGCCCGGGTGCCGCTGCTGGTCTACGCTCCGGGGCAGTTCAAGGCTGGCCGGGTGAAGGCTGCCGTATCCACCGCCGACCTGCTGCCGACCTTTGTCGCGCTGGCCGAAGGCGAGCTGGAAAACGGCCTGCCACTGGACGGCCGTTCGTTGCTGCCGCATCTGCAAGGCGAGGGCGGTCACGACGAAGTGTTCGGCGAGTACATGGCCGAAGGCACCAATAGCCCGCTGATGATGATCCGTCGCGGTGCCTACAAATTCATCTATTCGGAAAAGGACCCATGTCTGCTGTATGACGTGTACAACGATCCGAAGGAACAGGAAGAGTTGAGCCAGTCTTCGGCCCATCGCGACCTGTTCAATGCGTTCCTGGCGCAAGCACGGGCCAAATGGGACATCAAGGCGATACACCACCAGGTGCTCGCCAGCCAGCGGCGTCGGCGTTTCGTGGCCGAATCGCTGGCCCTCGGCAAGCTGAAGAGTTGGGATCACCAGCCGCTGGTAGACGCCAGTCAGCAATACATGCGCAACCATATCGATCTCGACGATCTGGAGCGCAAGGCCCGTTATCCACAACCTTGAACCCTGCCACCACCTAGAAAACCAAAAAGGGGCACACCATGAAGAAATTGTTCACAACGCTGGCGGTTGCGGTGATGAGCTTGAGCAGCGTCGTTGCATACGCCGCTGACGCAAGCTGCAGTACGGTCAAGATGGCTGATCCGGGTTGGAGCGATATCGCTGCAACCAATGCCACTGCGGGCTTTCTGCTCGACGGCATGGGTTACAAGACCAAGGTCGATACGCTGGCAGTGCCGATTGCCTATGGTGGTCTCAAAGACGGTCAGATGGACGTTTTCCTGGGCAACTGGATGCCTGCGCAGCAGGGCTTCTATGACAAGTTCATCGCCACGGGCGATGTGACGCAATACGCCAAGAACCTGGAAGGCACCGAGTTCACCCTCGCGGTGCCTGACTACGTCTACGACGCGGGTGTGCATAACTTCGCCGACCTGAACAAGTTCGCTGACAAGTTCCACAAGAAGATCTACGGCATCGGCTCGGGGGCTCCGGCCAACGCATCGATTCAGGAGATCATCAAGAAGAACGAGTTCGAGCTGGGTGACTGGAAACTGGTCGAGTCGAGCGAACAGGCCATGCTGGCCGAAGTGCAGCGCAACGTGAAGAAGAAGGACTTCGTGGTGTTCCTGGGCTGGACACCGCACCCGATGAACGTGCAGATCAAGGGCATGAAGTACCTCAAGGGCGGCGAGAAGTACTTCGGTGACACCGGCAGCGTCTACACCGTGACCCGCAAGGGCTACGCCGACGCCTGCCCGAACGTGGCAAAGCTGTTCTCCAACCTGACGTTCACCCAGGACATGGAAAACACCATCATGAAAAACGTGGTGGACAACAAGGTCAGCAACACCGATGCGGTCAAAGCCTGGATCAAGGCAAACCCGGCGGTGCTGGAGAAGTGGCTCGACGGCGTGAAAACCGTTGATGACAAGGATGCGCTGCCGGCGGTTAAGGCCAAGCTTTAAAGCTAACAGGCATCGCGAGCAAGCTCACTCCTACAGGTCTGCGCAAACCCTGTGGGAGCGAGCTTGCTCGCGAATGCGGCGGCACGGGCGACAATTTTCGACGAGCATTGCGCCATCTTCGCGGGCAAGCCCGCTCCCACAGGTCCGATCAGGTATTGGCCATCAACCGCCGCAACTCGGCCAGCACTGGCGCCGAATCCGGGCGCACGCCGCGCCACAGGTAGAACGCTTCTCCCGCCTGCTCAACCAGCATCCCCAGCCCATCCACAGCCTGCCCGGCCTTGTGCTCCTTGGCCCAACGGCAGAATGCGGTTGGCTCCTTGGCGTACATCATGTCGTAGCAAAAGGTTTCGCCAGGCTGGATCAGGCTCGGCGCAATCGGCGGCAACTCACCGGACAGGCTCGCCGACGTCGCGTTGATGATGATGTCCACCGGCTCTTCCAGCCAGTCAAAACCGGCGGCAAGGATCGGCCCCAGCTCGGCGAATTCCTGCGCCAGCTTCTCGGCCTTCTCCACCGTGCGGTTGGCCACCACCAACGCCTGAGGCTCCTCGGCCAGCAAAGGCTCAAGCGCGCCACGCACAGCGCCGCCAGCCCCCAGCAGCAGGATGCGCTTGTCCTTGAGGGTGATGCCGTGATTGACCTTCAAGTCCCGCACCAGGCCCGCGCCGTCGGTGTTGTCGCCCAGCAGCGTACCGTCTGGCTGGCGCGCAAGAGTGTTCACCGCGCCAGCACGACGCCCGCGCTCGGTCAGTCGGTCGGCCATGCGATAGGCCTCTTCCTTGAACGGCACAGTGACATTGGCGCCACGCCCGGTTTCGAAGAAGTGCCGAGCGAAGGCTGTGAAGCCATCCAGCGGCGCCAGGGACGTCTGATAATTCAGCGACTCGCCGGTCTGCTCGGCGAACAGCGCATGAATCAGCGGCGATTTGCTGTGGGCGATGGGGTTGCCGAACACTACGTATTGGTCAGTCATTGTTGGGCGTCCTCGGCCAGCCAGTCGCGGTCTTGCAGGAAATAGTCAGTCAGGCGAGCTTCCTCGCTGCCTGGGTCGGCTTTCCAGTCGTAGCCCCAGCGCACCTGAGGCGGCAGCGACATGAGGATCGACTCGGTACGCCCGCCCGATTGCAGGCCGAACAGGGTGCCGCGGTCGTACACCAAGTTGAACTCCACATAACGCCCACGGCGGAATTCCTGGAATTCGCGCTGTTGCGGCGTGTACGGCGTGGCCTTGCGGCGCTGGACGATGGGCAGGTACGCATCGACGAAGGCGTCACCAATGGCGCGCAGGAAGGCGAAGCTGGTGTCGAAGTCCCACTCGTTCAGGTCGTCGAAGAACAGGCCGCCCACACCTCGTGGTTCGTTGCGATGCTTGATGTGGAAGTAGCGGTCGCACCAGGCTTTATAGCGTGGATAGACGTCGGCACCGAACGGCGCGCAGGCCTGCTCGGCCACGCGGTGCCAGTGAATGCAGTCTTCCTCGACGCCGTAGTAGGGCGTCAGGTCAAAGCCGCCACCGAACCACCAGACCGGCTCTTCGCCTTCTTTTTCCGCAATGAAGAAACGCACGTTGGCGTGGGAGGTCGGAACATGTGGGTTGTGCGGGTGCATCACCAGCGACACGCCCAGTGCCTCGAAGCCTCGGCCGGCCAGTTCCGGACGGTGCGCACTGGCCGAAGGCGGGAGCCCCGAACCGAATACGTGGGAGAAGTTGACCCCGCCCTTTTCGATGACGTCGCCGTTTTCGATCACACGGGTACGCCCGCCACCACCGGCCGGGCGCTCCCAGGCATCTTCGACGAAACGGGCCTTGCCGTCTTCGTGCTCAAGAGCGGCGCAGATCCGGTCTTGCAGATCCAGCAGGTAGGCTTTGACGGCATCGGTGCGAAAGGACATGGCAGTACCTTGAGTAACCTGAAACGGGGTTTTGAGTGCCGTCTTCGCTGGCGCAGGCAGCGTCAGTCAGAACGTGCGGCTCGAAATTGGCGCGTAGCATATCACCCGCCAGACCCGCGCCGCAGTTGACGAAGCGCAAACGAAGGAGTCCGATAGAGCCCTTTCGTGCATACAGTTGATCCACGCAGTTTCGATCCATGACGGAGAAAGCAAATGGCAAAGCGTATCCAGTTCCGCGCTCACGGCGGCCCTGAAGTACTCGAGTATGTCGACTTCGAACCAGGCACGCCGGGGCCGAATGAAGTACTCGTGCGCAACAAAGCGATTGGCGTCAATTTCATCGAAACCTATTTCCGCACCGGCCTGTACCCGGTTGCCAATTTCCCTTCGGGGCTGGGCAACGAAGGGGCAGGCGTGGTCGAGGCGGTCGGCGCAGACGTCACCCATGTGAAGGTCGGCGACCGCGTGGGCTACGGCACCGGCCCACTGGGCAGCTATGCCGAAGTGCATCGCACCCCCGCGGCCAACGTGGTCAAGCTGCCAGACGACATCAGCTTCGAACAGGCCGCCGCCGTCATGCTCAAGGGCCTGACCGTGCAGTACCTGTTCCGTCAGACGTACGAAATCCGTCCGGAAGAAACCATTCTGTTCCACGCGGCGGCCGGTGGCGTGGGCTCGATTGCCTGCCAGTGGGCCAATGCCGTGGGCGTGAAACTGATCGGTACGGTCAGCTCGCCCGAGAAGGCCGCTTACGCCAAGGCCAACGGCGCCTGGGCGGTGATCGACTACAGCAAGGAAGACGTGGCCAAGCGCGTACTTGAATTGACCGACGGCAAGAAAGTGGCCGTGGTCTATGACGGCGTGGGCAAGGACACCTGGGAAACCTCGCTGGACTGCCTGGAACTGCGTGGCCTGCTGGTCAGCTTCGGCAACGCTTCGGGCGCGGTGTCAGGCGTGAACCTGGGCGTGCTTGCGCAGAAAGGCTCGCTCTACGTGACCCGCCCGACGCTGGGCTCCTACGCCAACACTCCGGAAGCCTTGCAGGCCATGGCCGATGAAGTGTTCGCGATGGTCAGCAGTGGCAAGGTCAAGGTCGACGACATCCAGACGTTCGCCCTCAAGGATGCGGGCAAGGCCCACACCGAGCTGTCGGCACGCCGCACGACCGGGTCGATGATTCTGGTGCCGTAACAACAATCCCGTAGCAGCCCGGCCGGGCGGCGCTCCGCTTGCCGGCGGGGGCGATCTTGAGGCCGCCCCCGCCGGCAAGCCGTGCTGCTACGGATCAGGGGGCTTCAACCCGCCCGCACGACCTCGGCGGTCACCAGGTCCCGGATCACGCTCGGATTGCGCCGCCCACCCAAACTGCCGCCCAGCACCATATCCAGCTGCCCGTGAAAGTACTGCTCGATGCGCAGCCGTGACTTGGCCGCAGGGCGTCCGGTCGGGTTCGCCGAAGTGGACACCAGCGGGCCAGTCAGCGCGCACAGTTCGCGCACCAGCGGGTGATCGCTCACGCGCAGCGCCACGGTGTCACGCCCGCCGGTGATCCAGTCAGGCAGCAGGCCCTGATGCGGCACCAGCCAGGTGTTCGGGCCCGGCCAGGTACTGGCCATTCGATCGATCCACAGCTCCGGGAAATCCTCGAACAGAAAGTCGAACTGGCGAATGTTATCGGCGATCAGGATCAGGCCTTTTTCCACAGGCCGCGACTTGATCGCCAGCAGACGGTAAACCGCCTCCACATCCCACGGGTCGCAGCCCAGTCCCCATACCGCCTCGGTTGGATAGGCAATGACCGCTCCGGCCCGGATCTCTCGTGCGGCTTGTTGCACACGCCAACTGCTGACCATCGTTCGCTCTCCCAATGTACGCTGGCCAGCAGTTTAACCTCAGGGCGCGCGGGCAAACCATCGCCCTGCCTCACAAGCCACGCTGCTGTCCAGTTCAAGCTCAGTCAATGCCGCCAGCACCTTGGGCAACGGCCAGCCGCTGGACAGCGCAAGGGCCTCACTGGTGTGAGGCGCCGCGTGCAGCAAGGCAAGCAACGGATGGGCAGGTTGGCCCCGGCTCGCAGGCGGGCCGTTATCCACAGGCAGGTTCTTCCAGCCCTGCAAGGCTTCGAGGATGTGCTCGACGGTTTCCACCAGCACCGCACCGTCGCGTATCAACTGATGACAGCCCTTGGCGCCGGGATGATGGATCGATCCCGGAATCGCGTAGACCTCACGCCCCTGTTCTGCCGCCAGCCGCGCGGTGATGAGCGAGCCGCTGGCCATGCTGGCCTCGACCACCAGCACGCCCAAAGACAGCCCGCTGATGATCCGGTTGCGCTTGGGGAAGTTGGTCGAGTGGGGTGGCTCATCCAGGGGCAACTCGGAAATCACCGCGCCGCCCTCCGCCAACATGCGTGCCGCCAGTTGACGGTGCCGCTGTGGATAAAAATTTTCGATCCCCGTTCCCAGCACCCCGATTGTGCCGCCTTTTACGTCCAGAGCACCTTGGTGAGCGGCTCCGTCAATGCCCAGCGCGAGACCGCTGGTCACGACAAATCCGGCACTCGCCAGGCTGCGCGCGAAGGCGGTGGCAGTGTCCAGGCCGGGCCTTGAGGCACGCCGACTGCCGACCATTCCCAATTGCGGACGATCAAGCAAAGTGCGGTTACCGGCGACGAAAAGCAGGGGTGGCGGGTCGGGAATCTCGGCAAGCAGGGCCGGATAGTCTGCATCGTCCCACATCAGTAAATGCTGGTCCGAAGCCTCTAGCCAGCGCAATGCAGCGCTGGCACCGTCGCGTACTTCTATGCTTCTGCGAGCCTCGGCGCTGACAGCTGGAAGGCCCAGCGAGCGCCAGGCTGAAGCGGGGGCACTCAGGGCTGCCGAGGCATTTCCAAACGCATCTATAAGTTTTTTGAAACGCTTGGGAGTGATTCCGGGCAATCGATGGAGCCGCAGACGCGCCTCCAGTTCGGCAGGCGATTGCCCGTCCTTTTCAAACATCGGCATGCACGCTTCCTTGATCCAGGACCCACTTCAGGAAGTGGGCAAGCCTGTGGATAAGTCTGTTGACAACACTTAGATAAGTGAAGCATGCCGGTGGAAAAAAGTGATTCAGACCTGATACATAGGATTACGGATTGCGCACCTTGTCGTTGACCGCCAAAGATCGGGTAGCGTGCAGAACCATCGCATAGCTCAGGCGATTGTAGGTGCGGAAAACCATCAACACGCCGGAGCGCTCGTCAGGAATTTTCACCTGATCGCCGGTGATCCGGTCGCGTACGGTTTCGCCGGTCTTGTAGATCGCCAGCACGTTGCCTTCGGCCAGGCCGTCAAGGCGACCGCGATCGAGCGTCACCACGTCGAACTCACCGATCTGGGTCACCCCGCGCGGCACGTCGATGATTACGCCGCGAATTTCCTTTTGCGGCTCGCTGGGCACGAAGTTGGAGTTGATGGCACGCTCTTCGCTGACGAACAGACGATCACCCAGACGCACTTCCTGGGTCGAACGCCGCATCTGCAGGGTCGCGACGTCACCTTCGCTGGCCACCAAATCACCACTGCCGATGTCGTCGGCGTTCACGCCCAGCGGCTCATCGGTGTCCGGATCGGTGTAGGTCTTGCCCTTGCGGAAGATCCCGTAGGAAACGTGGCTCGGGTCGAAAAAACCCCGCGCGTAGATGCGGTCACCGGCCCCGCTGAGCACGCGCTCGCCATTGCCTGCCACAATATAAGGTGCAGCCTCGAACTGCTCCGGGGTGTCCATGATCCGGTTGTTCAGAAGGAAGGCATTGATCGCCCCCAGCGGGATGGTCGGGATGGCTTCGGCGATGGGCGTGCTGCGCACACGCGGTGACAATTTGATCGTGCCGCGGGATTCGCCACGGTTGACGACGATGCGCGGCTGGCCATCGACGAAAATGAGGTTAAGGGTATCGCCGGGGTAGATCAGGTCCGGGTCGTGGACCTGTGGGTTGGCCCTCCAGATCTGCGGCCATTTCCACGGCTGGCTCAGGAATTTCCCGGAAATGTCCCAAAGCGTATCACCGGCGACAACGGTGTAGCTCTGTGGATGACCTTCCTTGAGCTGTACTTGCGCCTGAACAAGGCCTGTCGCGGCCAACAGCAGCAGGGCGAGTAGTGATTTCCTCATGCGGTGAATCCCTTTATCATGTTGGCTTCGCGTGAAACATGGAATTTTGCGAGACTTCGGTTTGCCAAGGCTGCCTGCGTGTGACGTCCACAGCCTAGCAGCCCCATTCGACTTTACCTTACTAGTGCAGCTCTTACGTATATGGCCATTTTAAACATTCTCGAATTTCCCGATTCGCGCCTGCGCACCATCGCCAAGCCGGTGGTCACCGTGGACGACGGTATTCGCCAGTTGGTCGACGACATGTTTGAAACCATGTACGAAGCGCCTGGCATCGGCCTCGCCGCGACGCAGGTTAACGTACACAAACGCGTCGTTGTAATGGACCTCTCCGAAGATCGCAGCGAGCCGCGGGTGTTCATCAACCCTGAGCTTGAGCCGCTGACCGACGAGATGGACCAGTATCAGGAAGGCTGCCTGTCCGTTCCCGGCTTCTACGAGAACGTCGACCGCCCGCAAAAGGTCAAGGTCAAGGCGCTGGATCGCGACGGCAAACCCTATGAGTTCATCGCCGAAGGCTTGCTCGCCGTGTGCATCCAGCACGAATGCGATCACTTGAACGGCAAGCTGTTCGTCGACTACCTGTCTACGCTCAAGCGTGACCGGATCAAGAAAAAGCTGGAAAAACAGCACAAGCAGAACGCCTGATCCGCTCACCCCAAAAGGCCTCATTGGAGGCCTTTTCTTTTTTCAGATACGAGAAGCCCATGACTGAGCCACTGCGCATCGTCTTCGCCGGCACCCCGGAATTCGCCGCCGAACACCTCAAAGCCCTGCTCGACAGCCCTCATGAGGTGATCGCGGTCTACACCCAGCCTGATCGCCCGGCCGGACGTGGGCAAAAGCTGATGCCAAGCCCGGTCAAGCAACTGGCCTTGCAGCACGATATTCCTGTTCTCCAGCCGCCAACGCTGCGTGCCCCCGAGGCCCAGGCCGAACTGGCCGCACTCACGCCGGACCTGATGGTGGTGGTCGCCTATGGCCTGATCCTGCCGCAGGTGGTGCTGGACATCCCGCGCCTGGGCTGCATCAACAGCCATGCCTCGCTGCTGCCACGCTGGCGCGGCGCAGCACCGATCCAGCGTGCCGTGCAGGCAGGCGATGCCGAAAGCGGCGTGACCGTGATGCGCATGGAAGCGGGCCTGGACACCGGCCCCATGCTGCTCAAGACCATCACCCCGATCAGCCCCGAGGACACCGGCGGCACGCTGCATGACCGTCTGGCCGAACTGGGCCCGGTCGCCGTGGTGCAGGCCATCGCCGGTCTGGCCGATGGCTCGCTGGTGGGCGAAGTGCAGGATGACGCACTGGCCAACTACGCGCACAAGCTGAACAAGGATGAAGCGCGCATCGACTGGACCCGACCCGCCGATGAGCTGGAGCGTCTGGTGCGTGCCTTTAACCCGTGGCCGATCTGCCACAGCACACTCAACGGCGAAGCCCTGAAAGTGCTGGCCGCGCAGGTAGCTGAAGGGCAGGGCGCGCCGGGCACGATTCTCGAAGCAAGCAAAGACGGCCTGACTGTCGCCTGTGGACAAAACGCACTGCGCCTCACGCGCCTGCAACTGCCAGGCGGCAAGCCGCTGAATTTCACTGACCTGTTCAACAGCCGCCGCGAGAAATTCGCAGTGGGAACAGTGCTGGGCCAAGTGGTGGATAACCAATGAACCCGCGTCTGGCCGCAGCCCGCGCCCTGGCTGCCGTACTGAGCGGCAAGGCGTCTCTCAACAGTTCTCTGCCCGCTCAACTGGACAAGGTCGAAGACCGTGATCGCGGCCTGACCCAGGATCTCGCCTTCGGCACCGCGCGCTGGGAGCCGCGGCTGTCGGCGCTTGCGGCCAAGCTGCTGCAGAAGCCGTTCAAGGCTGCGGACACTGACGTCCAGGCGCTGCTGCTGGTGGGCCTGTATCAACTGTTCTATTCGCGCATCCCCGCTCACGCCGCCATTGGCGAAACGGTCGGCTGCGCTGACAAACTGAAGAAGCCGTGGGCCAAGGCGCTGCTCAACGCCGTTCTGCGTCGCGCCCAGCGTGAAGGCGAGGCGTTGCTGACCGAGCTTGAGCACGACCCGGTGGTGCGCACCGCTCACCCGCGCTGGCTGCAAAAAGCCCTGAAGGCCGCATGGCCCGAGCACTGGGAAGCCATCTGCGCTGCGAACAACGCCCACCCGCCGATGATTCTGCGGGTCAATCGTCGCCACAAGACGCGGGATCAATACCTGCAATTGCTGGCCGACGCAGGCATTGCCGCCACTGCCAGCAGCTTTAGCCAGGACGGCATCGTCCTCACCGAGCCGGGCGATGTCCGTGCCTTGCCGGGCTTTGCCGAGGGCTGGATCAGCGTGCAGGACGAAGCCGCGCAACTGACCGCCGACCTGCTGGAGCTGGCGCCGGGCCAACGGGTGCTTGATGCGTGCTGCGCACCGGGGGGCAAGACCTGCCATCTGCTGGAAGTGCAACCGGGCTTGTCCGGGGTCGTGGCGGTGGATCTGGAAGCCAAGCGCATGGTGCGGGTCAAGGAGAACCTCGACCGCCTGGGCCTGAGCGCCGAACTGATCGCGGCCGACGCCCGCGCCACCGATCAATGGTGGGACGGCAAGCCGTTCCAGCGCATCCTGCTCGATGCACCGTGCTCGGCCACCGGCGTGATCCGCCGCCATCCCGATATCAAACTGACCCGCCAGGCCGATGACATTCCTGCCCTGGCCACCTTGCAGGGCGAACTGCTCGACGCGCTGTGGCCGACGCTGCAAGTGGGCGGCATGCTGCTGTACGCCACCTGCTCGACGCTGCCGACCGAGAACACCGAAGTGATCGAGGCGTTTCTCGCTCGCACGCCGGGTGCGCGGGAACTGGACATCGCCGGCCAGAACGGCAACCCGCCGCCGGGGCTCAAACAGCCTCATGGCCGGCAGTTGCTGGCGCAGGAAGGCGGGCATGACGGGTTCTACTACGCCAAGCTGATCAAGATTTCCGCAGCTTGAGTGATACCTGTAGGAGTGAGCTTGCTCGCGATAGGGGTGTGTCTGAAACATGAATGTGACTGGCACACCCCTATCGCGAGCAAGCTCACTCCTACAGGGTTTTGCAAGACTTTCAGGGAGAAGCTGATTGAAAATCATCATTCTCGGCGCAGGCCAGGTCGGCGGTACGCTGGCCGAACATCTGGCCAGCGAAGCCAATGACATCACCGTGGTGGACACCGACGCCGACCGTTTGCGCGCCTTGGGTGACCGCCTCGACATTCGTACCATCCAGGGCAAAGGCTCATTTCCCACCGTATTGCGCCAGGCCGGTGCCGACGATGCCGACATGCTGGTAGCCGTCACCAGCAGCGACGAGACCAACATGGTCGCCTGCCAGGTCGCCTACACGCTGTTCCACACCCCGACCAAGATCGCCCGGGTGCGCGAATCGGCCTACCTGACCCGCGCCGGCCTGTTCGACAACGAAGCGATTCCGGTCGATGTGCTGATCAGTCCCGAGCAGGTGGTCACCAACTACATCAAGCGCCTGATCGAATACCCCAGCGCCCTGCAGGTGATCGACTTCGCCGAAGGCAAAGTCCAGTTGGTGGCCGTGAAGGCTTACTACGGCGGCCCGCTGGTGGGCCAGCAATTGCGCCAGTTGCGGGCGCACATGCCGAATGTGGATACCCGGGTTGCAGCCATTTTCCGTCGTGATCGTCCGATCAGTCCGCAGGGCGATACGGTGATCGAAGCCGACGACGAAGTCTTCTTCATCGCCGCCAAGGCGGACATTCGTGCCGTGATGGGCGAAATGCGCCGACTGGACGAAAGCTACAAACGCATCGTCATCGCAGGGGGCGGGCAGATCGGCGAGCGCCTGGCCGAAGCCATCGAAAACCGCTACCAGGTGAAGATCATCGAGATGAACCCGGCCCGTTGCCGCTACCTGTCGGACACCCTGGACAACACGGTGATCCTGCAAGGCAGCTCTTCGGACCGTGACCTGCTGGTGGAAGAGAACATCGACAACGCTGACCTGTTTCTGGCACTGACCAACGACGACGAAGCCAACATCATGTCGTCGTTGCTGGCCAAGCGGCTGGGGGCGAAGAAGGTCATGACCATCATCAACAACCCGGCTTATGTGGATCTGGTCCAGGGCGGGGAGATCGACATCGCGGTCAGCCCGCAGTTGGCGACCATCGGCACCCTGCTGGCCCATGTGCGCCGTGGCGATATCGTCAGCGTGCACTCATTGCGCCGCGGTGCGGCAGAAGCCATCGAGATCGTCGCCCACGGCGATGCGCGGTCGAGCAAGGTCATCGGCAAGGCGATCAAGCACATCAACCTTCCGCCGGGCACCACCATCGGCGCCATCACCCGGGATGAACAAGTGCTCATCGCCCACGACAGTACGGTGATCGAGTCCGGCGACCACGTGATCATGTTCCTTGTGGATAAAAAGCATATCCGCGACGTGGAGCGGCTGTTTCAGGTGGGTTTGAGTTTTTTCTAAAGGAGAGGCCGCGTGCTCGAATCACTGGAAAAAATGCTCGCCAAGGGGATGGACAACGCCTTGCTGCGGTTCGGCCTGGGCAAGGGGTATCTGGATGCAGGCGATCACCTTAAGGCAGTCGAGCACCTGCAGCGCTGTGTCGAATTCGACCCCAAATATTCGGCGGCGTGGAAGCTACTGGGCAAGGCGTGGCTGGCTTCAGGGGATAGCGATCAGGCCCGCAAGGCGTGGGAGCAGGGCATTGCGGCGGCTGTCGGGCATGGCGACAAGCAGGCCGAGAAGGAGATGACGGTGTTTCTGAAGAAGCTGGATCGAAAGGCGTAACGCCGTCGCTTTAAGGAGGCCCCCGCCCTGTAGCAGCACGGCTTGCCGGCGGTGGCGTCCTCAAGATCGCTCCCGCCGGCAAGCCGTGCTGCTACGGTTTTGCGCGGGTTCGGGTTTTGCGTTGGGTCAATACCAGCGCGCCTCGCCCTCGGGCCGCTTCTTGAAGCGTTTCATGGTCCACATGTACTGGCTCGGATACGCCCGCACGTACTTTTCCACCACCTTGCTCATCGCCGCCGCCGAGGTTTCGGCGTCGGTGCTGTACATGTCGTCCGGCGCGGCTTCCAGCACCACCTTGTAGCCTGAACCATCTTCCAGGCGCATCGCGTGGAGGAACACCCCCACCGCCTTGCCTCCGGCCAGCATATTCGGCACGAACTTGCTGGTCAGCGCCACCGTCCCACAGAACGGCACGAAAATTCCTGCAGACTCTGCCGGCTCCGGGTCAGCCGGAATCCCCACCGAGCCCCCTTTGCGCACTTCCTTGATGACGCTCAGGATCCCTTCCTTGGTCGAGGCGGCCACTCGGTTGCCCAGTTGCACGCGCTGTTTGCGCAGCAATTCATCCACCGCCTTGAGCTTGGGCGGGCGGTAGAAAATGATCGGTTTGCACTGGCTGCAATAGAAGTGGTTGAGCACTTCCCAGTTGCCCAGGTGGCTGGTGATCCCGACCACGCCTTTGCCAGAGGCCAGTGCGTCCTTGAGGATGTGCAGGCCTTCGACTTCATGCACCAGGTTGATCGATTTTTGAGCAGGCCAGATCCAGGCACAGGCGCTTTCGGTCAGGGTCTTGCCGATGTCCATCAGGCTGCGGCCGACCAACGCTTCGAGTTCGGTGGGGCTCAGTTCCGGGAAACACTTGGAAAGGTTGATCCGCGCCACCTCACGGGAACGGTTGGGCAGCTTCCACATCAGCCAGCCGATGGCGGTGCCGACCCACTGCACGGCGCGCCACGGCAACAGGGCAAACAACCGCAATGCCCCGACCATCAAGGCGCCTTTGAACTTATCCACAGATCACTCCTGAATCGATGAGGCGGGCATTGTAACCGCACTCACCCCGCCAGCTGCGCATACCGATCACAATCGACCGTGTGATCCATCACCATTCCGGTTGCCTGCATGTAGGCGTAGCAAATGGTCGGGCCGACGAAGGTGAACCCCGCTTTCTTCAACGCCTTGCTCATGGCCTCGGCCTCGGGGGTGATGGCCGGAACCTCGCTGCGGTCCTTGAAGTGATTGACCTTGGGCTGGCCACCCACGAACGACCATACGAACGCCACCGGATCTTCCAGACGCAGCCAGGCCTGGGCGTTCTTGCGCGCGCCGTTGAGTTTCAGGCGATTGCGAACGATGCCGGGCTCGAGCATCAGCGCTTCGATCTCGGCGTCGGTCATGGCGGCGATCCGGTTGACGTCGAAGTTGAACATCACTTCGCGGTAGCGCGCGCGCTTCTTCAAAATCGTGATCCACGAAAGGCCTGCCTGGAACCCTTCGAGCAACAGGAACTCGAACAGCATCTGCGCGTCGCGCAACGGCACACCCCACTCTTGATCGTGGTAGTCCATGTAAAGCGGATCTTCGTTGCACCAAAAGCAGCGTGGCATAGGGCTCCCAAGGGTGGAGGCGGCGCCGAATCGGGTATACTCCCGCTCTTTAAATCGCAGCCCCCCAGTACAGGTGAATTTCGTGAGCCAGCCTACGCCAGCCGTGCGTACCTTCCAAGACTTGATCCTCGCCCTCCAGCAATACTGGGCCGAGCAAGGTTGTGTGGTACTTCAGCCCTACGATATGGAAGTGGGCGCCGGCACTTTCCACACTGCAACGTTTCTGCGCGCCGTCGGCCCGGAAACCTGGAACGCCGCCTACGTTCAGCCGAGCCGTCGTCCTACCGATGGCCGTTATGGCGAAAACCCAAACCGCCTGCAGCACTACTACCAGTTCCAGGTGGTCTTGAAGCCCAACCCGGACAACTTCCAGGAACTGTACCTGGGCTCACTCAAGCACGTGGGCCTGGACCCGCTGGTCCACGACGTGCGCTTCGTCGAAGACAACTGGGAATCGCCGACCCTGGGCGCCTGGGGCCTGGGCTGGGAAATCTGGCTCAACGGCATGGAAGTCTCGCAGTTCACCTACTTCCAGCAAGTGGGCGGCATCGAGTGCTACCCGGTGACCGGCGAAATCACCTACGGCCTGGAACGCCTGGCGATGTACCTGCAAGGTGTCGATTCGGTCTACGACCTGGTCTGGACTGACGGCCCGTTCGGCAAAGTGACCTACGGCGATGTGTTCCACCAGAACGAAGTGGAGCAATCGACCTACAACTTCGAACACGCCAACGTCGACAAACTGTTCGAACTGTTCGATTTCTACGAAAGCGAAGCGATGCGCCTGATCCAGGCCGAGCTGCCGCTGCCGAGCTACGAAATGGTCCTCAAGGCTTCGCACACCTTCAACCTGCTCGATGCCCGCCGCGCAATTTCCGTGACGGCGCGTCAGCAGTACATCCTGCGCGTACGCACCCTGGCCCGCTCCGTGGCCCAGGCGTACCTGATGGCCCGGGCCAAGCTTGGCTTCCCGATGGCTGCACCTGATATTCGCGATGAAGTGTTGGCTAAGCTGGAGGCTGCACAATGAGTGCTCAAGATTTCCTGGTTGAATTGGGCACCGAAGAACTGCCACCCAAAGCCCTGACCACCCTGGCCGAGTCGTTTCTGGCCGGTATCGAAAAAGGCCTGCAGGCCGCCGGCCTGACCTACAGCGCCAAGCAGGTCTATGCCGCGCCGCGCCGTCTGGCCGTGCTGGTGACTGAACTCGCGACCCAGCAGCCGGACCGCAGCGTCAATCTGGACGGCCCGCCACGTCAGGCTGCGTTCGATGCCGAAGGCAACCCGACCCAGGCAGCCTTGGGCTTCGCCAAGAAGTGCGGCGTCGACCTCTCCGAGATCGATCAGAGCGGCCCGAAACTGCGCTACAGCCAGAGCATCGCCGGCAAGCCGACGGTCAGCCTGCTGCCGACCATCATCGAAGACTCGCTCAATGACCTGCCGATCCCCAAGCGCATGCGCTGGGGTGCGCGCAAGGAAGAGTTCGTGCGTCCGACCCAGTGGCTGGTGATGTTGTTCGGCGATCAAGTGATCGACTGCACCATCCTCGCCCAGCGCGCCGGCCGTGAATCCCGTGGCCACCGTTTCCATCACCCGGAAAACGTGCGCATCACTTCGCCCGCCAACTACGCCAGCGACCTGCGCGCCGCACACGTACTGGCCGACTTCAACGAGCGCCGTGCGCTGATCAGCAAGCGTGTCGACGAGCTGGCCACCCAGCACGAAGGCACCGCGATCGTGCCGCCTGCGCTGCTCGACGAAGTGACTGCGCTGGTCGAATGGCCGGTGCCGCTGGTGTGCTCCTTCGAAGAGCGTTTCCTCGAAGTGCCGCAAGAAGCCCTCATCACCACCATGCAGGACAACCAGAAGTATTTCTGCCTGCTGGATGCCGAAGGCAAGCTGCTGCCGCGCTTCATCACGGTCGCCAACGTCGAGAGCAAAGACCCGTCGCAGATCGTGCTGGGTAACGAGAAAGTCGTTCGCCCGCGCCTGACCGACGCCGAGTTCTTCTTCAAGCAGGACAAGAAGCAGAAGCTGGAAACCTTCAACCAGCGCCTGCAGAACGTGGTGTTCCAGGCTCAACTTGGCACTGTGTTCGACAAGGCAGAGCGGGTTTCCAAGCTGGCCGCCTTCATCGCCCCACGCATTGGCGGCGACGCCCAGCGTGCAGGCCGCGCAGGCATCCTGTCCAAGTGCGACCTGGCGACCGAGATGGTCGGCGAGTTCCCTGAAATGCAGGGCGTGGCGGGCTACTACTACGCGCTGGCCGATGGCGAGCCAGAAGACGTCGCACTGGCCCTGAACGAGCAGTACATGCCGCGCGGCGCTGGCGCTGAACTGCCGAGCACCCTGACCGGCGCTGCGGTGGCCATCGCCGACAAGCTCGACACCCTGGTCGGCATCTTCGGCATCGGCATGCTGCCAACCGGCAGCAAGGACCCCTACGCACTGCGTCGCGCGGCGCTGGGCATCCTGCGCATCCTGATCGAGAAAAAGCTGGATCTGGACCTGATCAAGACCGTGCAATTCGCCGTCACCCAGTTCGGTGCCAAGGTGAAATCCGCAGGCCTTGCCGAGCAGGTTCTGGAATTCATCTTCGACCGCTTGCGTGCGCGCTACGAAGACGAAGGCGTGGACGTGTCGGTGTACCTGTCGGTACGTGCCCTGCAGCCAGGTTCGGCGCTGGACTTCGACCAACGCGTGCAAGCCGTCCAGGCCTTCCGCAAGTTGCCTGAAGCTGCAGCACTGGCCGCCGTGAACAAGCGCGTATCGAACCTGTTGAGCAAGGCCGAGGGCAACGTCGCCCAGACCGTCGAGCCCAAGTACTTCGACAATGCCAACGAGTTCTCACTGTACTCGGCCATTCAGCAGGCCGACCAGGCCGTGGCGCCGATGTCGGCCAACCGTCAGTACAACGAAGCGCTGGCCCGTCTGGCAGCACTGCGCGAGCCTGTGGATGCCTTCTTCGAGGCCGTGATGGTCAACGCTGAAGACGCCAGCGTACGCGCCAACCGTTATGCGTTGCTGGCACGTCTGCGTAACCTGTTCCTCGGTGTCGCTGACATTTCCCTGTTGGGCTAAGCCGGAGCGCATGATTTGAAGCTGCTGATTCTCGATCGGGACGGCGTGATAAACGAAGACTCCGACGCTTACATCAAGTCGGTGGCCGAGTGGATTCCGATCCCCGGCTCGATCGAGGCGATCGCACAACTGAGCAAGGCCGGCTGGACGGTGGCAGTGGCCACCAACCAGTCGGGCATTGCTCGTGGTTACTACGATCTGGCTACCCTTGACGCCATGCACGCGCGCCTGCGCGCACTCGTGGCAGAGCAGGGCGGCGAGGTCGGTCTGATTGTTTACTGCCCCCATGGGCCGGATCAGGGTTGCGATTGCCGCAAACCCAAGCCCGGCATGTTGCAGGCTATCGCCAGCCATTACGCCGTGGATTTGCGCGGCGTGTGGTTTGTCGGCGACAGCAAGGGTGACCTGGAGGCGGCGGTGGCCGTCGACTCTCAACCTGTTCTGGTCATGACGGGCAAAGGTCAGAAGACGCGGAGCAACCCGTTGCCTGCGCAAACCCTGGTTTTTGACGATCTGGCGGCGGTCGCCGCAGAACTTATTCACAACAGCGCCCCGTTGAACGGCTGACCGGTCGTCCAACGGCACGCTCAATCCGGGCATCGCCCGTAATGGTAAAAGCAGCTATGTCGATAGTGCAGGCCATCAGGATCTTCATCTTTTACCTGCTGCTGGGCAGCAGCGCCCTGCTGTGGTGCTCGCTGAGTTTCTTTGTCGCGCCTTTTCTGCCGTTCCGCCTTCGCTATCGGTTCATCAATGTGTACTGGTGCCGTTGCGCGCTGTGGCTGACGAGGGTGTTCCTGAATATCAACGTGCGGGTCACGGGCCAGGAAAACGTCCCGCAGAAGCCATGCGTGATCGTCTCCAACCACCAGAGCACCTGGGAGACCTTCTTTCTGTCGGCGCATTTCCAGCCCCTGAGCCAGGTGCTCAAGCGCGAACTGCTGTACGTGCCGTTCTTCGGCTGGGCCATGGCAATGTTGCGTCCGATTGCCATCGACCGCGGCAACCCGAAAGCCGCGCTCAAGATCGTGGCGAAAAAGGGCGATGAGCTGCTTAAAGACAGTGTCTGGGTGCTGATTTTCCCGGAAGGGACACGCGTGCCTTACGGCCAGATCGGTAAATTCTCACGCAGTGGCTCGGCCATGGCGGTGAATGCCGAGATGCCTGTGCTGCCCATCGCGCATAACGCCGGCAAGTATTGGGCGAAAGAAGGCTGGGGCAAGACGCCTGGCACCATCGACGTGGTGATTGGTGAACCGATGTACGCCGAGGGCACCGGCCCACGCGCCGTGGCCGCGCTGAATGATCGCGTAGCCGCCTGGAACGAAGCCACCCAAAGGGCTTTGGGCTCGCCGGCCACACCTGCACCGGTGGCGGAAAAGTCACCCGCGTGAATTGTGGATAACCTGTGTACCGATTGTTGGGAAATTTTGGAAATCGAAGCTAAGTCATTAATTTAGCTACTTATTTCTGGACGCTACTATTCACCCCAAAACGTGCATAAGTTTTTTCTGACAACGCTTTTCCTGCTCTGAAAACATCGGTCTTGAGCCTTCCCGGGCCAGGACCGATTGTGCCTTTACACCCGCTTGGCGGTGTGGGATATCCACAGATTGCAAAGCGCTGCCATTCCCACCAGCACCAACCCGCCACAGGCCGCCGCGACGAACCCCATCGCAGGGGAGAGGTGGTCTATCGCAAGCCCCACAAGCGGCGTGGAAAGCGTCTGACCGAGCCGGTTGGCCGAATCTTGCAAGCCCATGACCTCGCCTCGCACGTTGGCAGGGGCAAGTTTCGCCACCGCCTCGGAGCCTGCTGCCAGCGTCGGTGTGCACATCAGGTTATTAGGCAACAGCGCCAGCATCAGCCACCACCACACGCCATCGAAGAACACCACCGGTAGCAGCAACAGGCTCATGGTCAATGCAAGGCGCAGCTGCGACCAGGAGCTGTGAACGGCGCCGTGAACGAAGCCCCCGCAGATCGACGCCATGGCCATCGCAGCGATCACGTAGCCGGTGTACGCGACTTCACCGTTGGACCGCAGCACTGCGATCAACGCCAGCTCGGTGCCGAACACCACGAACAGGGCACCCGCGCTGACCAGCAGCACGCTCATCAATTGGGGTGTCATCCAGGTCCTGATGCCGGGTCGGACCGGGTCGGGATCCTTGTTCATCTCGTCCGCACTGCGTGTAGGCCAGTTCAGTGCATAGAGCGCGATATAAGACAGCGCCCGCCAGACACCAATACCCACAAGGATGGCCGACGCCGAATAGCTGGTTATCAACAGGATCGCCACCGCCGGGCTGATCACGAATGACAGCTCGGTCAGCATCATGTTCAGCGTGTAGGCGGGGCGACGCTGATCCAGAGGAACCAGGCTGGCCACAAACTGCCGCGCAAGGGAGCCGGTCGGCACCGTGGACACGCCCGCCAGGAACGCGAAGGTGACGAACAGCGGGTAGTTCACCACGGGCAGCAGGCACCAGGCGATTGTGGATAACACGCCACTGACCGCGATCACCGGGCGCAGACCGTGGCGATCGATCATCCGCCCCAGCATGGGCGAACCGACCGCAAAGCCCAGCGCGGTGGCCGTGCCGACCAGCCCGGCATCAAAGTAACTACGGCCCATATCGTTGAGCACGTGCAGGCTCAGCGTCAGGGTCATGACCGTCAGCGGAATGCCCGCCACGAACATGAACAGCGTGGCTGGCAGCACCCGAGGGATGGACAGCACTTTCTGGTATTTGCGAAACGACATCCGGGTACAGCTCCTTGGCCCGTGGTGTGGCGTGAATCAATCGCGAAGTTTATCCCTTTGGCTGCAACAGCAGGGCAACCAGCGCGCTCCAGCCAGTCTGGTGTGAAGCGCCGAGGCCACGGCCATTCTCGCCATGGAAGTACTCGTGAAACAGCACCAGGTCGCGGCTCTGCGGGTCTATCTGTAACTGTGGATAACCCACCATGGACGGCCGGTTTCCTTCCTCGTCGCGTAGGAAAAGTCTGTTTATGCGAGCGCTGAGTCCGTCAGCCACTTCTTCGAGCGATGCCAGATACCCCGAACCACTGGGGTATTCCACCGAGAAGTTTTCGTCGTAGTAGCGATGAAACTCACGCAGCGACTCAATCAGCATGTAATTGAGTGGCATCCACACCGGACCGCGCCAGTTGGAGTTACCGCCGAACAGCCGTGAATTCGACTCAGCCGGTTCATAGTCCGCAGACAGGATGTTGCCGTTTATTTGCATGCTGAACGGCTGCTCGCCATAGAACCGCGACAGGGAGCGAACCCCGTAAGGGGAGAGGAACTCGCTCTCATCGAGCATGCGGGCGATGAGATCCTTGGTACGCTGGCCCCGCAACAGGGCCAGCAGCAGACGGTTGCCTTTGCCCGGCTCGGTCCAGCGCGAGATCAGCGCCGCCAGATCCGGGCGGTGGTGCAAGAAACCCAGGAGGCGTTCACGCAATCCCTTGAGGCCTTCATGTTCGCGCTGTTCCAGCACGCGCACGGCAAACAACGGGATGAGCCCGACGAAGGACCTGAGCCGCACCGATTCGCGCAACCCGTCCGGGCGGTGCAGCACGTCATAGAAGAAACCGTCGTCATCGTTCCACAGCCCTTCCACGTCGTCCTTGTCGACTTCATTGATGGCGCCGGCGATGTACAGGAAGTGCTCGAAAAACTTCACCGCGATATCGACATACACCTCGTTGTGCTGCGCCAGCTCCAGCGCCATGCGCATCAGGTCCAGCGCGTAGCCGGCCACCCAGGCGGTGCCGTCGGCCTGGTCGAGCTGGTAGCCGGGGGCGAGGGCAGCAGATCGGTCGAACAGGCCGATGTTGTCCAGCCCCAGAAATCCGCCCTGGAAGATGTTGTGCCCTTCGGCGTCCTTGCGATTGACCCACCAGGAAAAATTCAGCAGCAGCTTGTGGAAAACTCGCTCAAGGAAATCGACATCGCCCCGGCCGGTCTGCGCTTTTTCCATCTGGTACACACGCCAGGATGCCCAGGCATGTACCGGCGGATTGGCGTCGTCGAATCGCCACTCGTACGCAGGAAGCTGACCGTTGGGGTGCATGAAGCGGTCTTTGACCAACAGCAGCAACTGGTCTTTGGCAAAGCCGATATCGATCAGGGCGAAAGCCACCGCCTGGAACGCCAGATCCCACGACGCGTACCAGGGGTACTCCCATTTGTCCGGCATGGAGACGATGTCGAAATTACACAGGTGCCGCCACTGACTGTTGCGGATATGCGAACGCTCCTTGGGCAGCGGCGGCTGGCCCGGGTCACCGTCGAGCCAGGCTTTTACGTCGAAATAATAGAGCTGCTTGGACCACAACAGCCCGGCCAATGCCTGCCTCTGAACGTTACGGGCGTCGGCGTCCGGCAGATCACGTTGCAGGGCGGCGTAAAATTCGTCGGCCTCGCCACGGCGCTGCTCGAACAGGGCCTTGGCATTCACCCGCGGGGAATCAGCCGCAGCGAACCGCAGATACACACTCTGCGAGGCGCCGCCTTCAAGCTCCAGTAGAAAATGAGCGGCGACCTTGGTTCCCGAGTCCCGGCTGATCGCCAGCTCGTTGCCTTCAATCAGCCAGTCGTTGATCCCATCCTTGAAGAGCCCTTCGGCAGCTTGATTGAAAAGCTTCTGGGTGTTGGTGCGGTTGTCGCAGAACAACCACTGACAAGGTTGTTGCGCGTGTCCCCATGCGGTGACGTGCCTGGCACCTTCGACAGGATGCAGCGCCAGGACCTGATCGTCTTGCAACGAGAGGGAAGGGCGCAGGTGCTCTGCGCCGGTGCTCCAGATATCCCGCGCCCACAGCTGGGGCAAAACATGCAGGCGCGCGGGTTGATCGGAGCGGTTGACCACCGTCACCTGCATGAAGATGTCATCGGGGGTGTGCTTGGCATATTCGATGCTGACATCGAAGTAGTGGTTGTCGTTGAACACGCCCGTATCGAGGACTTCGTACTCAGGGTCGTTCAAACCACGGCGGGCGTTTTCCTGGACGAGGTCGCCGTAGGGAAATGCAGCGTGTGGGTACTTGTACAGCATGCGCATGTAGGCATGACTCGGTACGCCATCGACATGAAAATACAGCTCCTTCACGTCTTCGCCATGGTTGCCTTCGGCGTTGTTGAGACCGAACAGGCGCTCCTTGATGATCGGGTCCCGCTCATTCCATAGCGCAAGGCCCAGGCACCAGTGTTGGGATTTGTCCGAAAACCCGGCCAGCCCGTCTTCGCCCCAGCGGTACGTTCGGCTGCGGGCGTGATCGTGGGGAAAGAAACTCCAGGCATCACCGTCGGCGCTGTAATCCTCGCGCACCGTGCCCCACTGCCGGTCACTGAGGTACGGCCCCCATTCTCGCCATTGTTCAGCGTTGCCGGCCTTGAGCCTGCATCCCTCTACAGTCTGTTGCAGTGTTGCGGTGCTAGCGTCGGCAGACATGGTGACATCCAGAATATTCTTATTGATCGATTCCACAGTCTCGTTATGAAAAAACTATCGAGATGCCGTTCTGGTCAATTTATTGGCAATCAAGTTATTCACCGACCCATTGCCGATGCCAATTAGACGAATGAGAAGCGGGGTGTATCGTTTCAACAGCGAAACACATTTCGTAGCTCCTTGAGTGTGCGTGTTCGACGGGAGAAGCGTCACGTTGTAGCCCTGATCCTGGGCGGAGGCGGTATGAATACATTGGGTGATCTGGCTTGCAGACGAAACAACAACTTCAATCTGATCAGGATGCTCGCTGCCACCGCTGTGCTGATTTCCCACAGCTATCCACTGTCACTGGGAAGTTCGGCCGTCGAACCCTTGTCTTCATGGTTGGGCATCTCCTTGGGTGAGTTGGCCGTCATTACCTTCTTTTGTGTCTCAGGTTTCTTCATCTCTCTAAGCCGCGACCGCGCCCCCACCGGATTGGACTTTTTCTCGGCCCGTTTCCTGCGAATCTACCCTGGGTTGGGCCTGGTACTGGTGCTCTGCGTCTTTGTGCTCGGCCCGATCTTTACGACACTCGGCGCTGTGGAATATTTCCGCTCGGGCGCAATTTATAGCTACCTGAGCAACAACCTGATGCTGTTCAGTATGAAGTTTCAGTTGCCGGGTTTGTTTGAGGATAACCCTTGGCCTGGGATCAATGGCTCACTGTGGACGCTGTTTTACGAGGTCACTCTGTATGTGCTGGTCGGTGCGCTGGGTGCGGTTGCGTTCTATACCCGCGGTCCGCGTTTCGCCGGATTTTTGCTGGTGTATGCCGCCGCCTATGTAGCTTTCAAGTTCTTGCTCGCCAATACCACCCTGGTGAGCGAGATGCATCGCGCACAGTTCCTGTTTACCTGGAGCTTGCCCTTCGTGATCGGCATGGCGCTCTATCGCTACAGAGAACATGTGCAGCATCGCCTGGTCTGGCTGCTGCCATTGACCGCTTTGGCTGCATGTACGTATCGCACGCCGTGGTTCTATGAGTGCTTCGTACTGGCCTGGAGCTGGCTGATTTTCTACCTGGGCTTCGCCACCCACCCGGTTATAGACCGCTACAACCAACTCGGGGATTACTCATACGGCGTTTACATCTATGCCTTCCCCGTGCAGGAAATCCTCGCCCATGAATTCAAAGGGATCAGCCCGATCAGCATGATGCTGCTGGCCTTTCCCATCGTGCTGATCCTTGCGATGTTCTCCTGGCACTTCATAGAGAAGCCGGCCATGGCCAGACGGCATGCGTTTGCGGCTTACCTGAACGGGCGGTTGAGTGGACTGAAAACCTATTGGTCGGGGTTGAGAAAAGGCGCAGCCTGAAACGAAAAAACCCCGGGCGACAGACGTCGGCCGGGGTTGGAATGAATACTTGGGGTTATCGGTTCCTGAACTGACGCGCAATGATCGGGACGATCCGGTAGGCATCGCCCGCGTAGCGGCCAGCCAGGCGTCTAGGCTCTGTGCACAAGCGGTGCAACCACTCCAGAGAAAGACGCTGAACCCACATGGGAGCGCGCTTTACCCTGCCCGAGAGGAATAACAAAGATGCTCCGACACATAAGCCAATGCCCTTGGCGGCTCCACGCTCGTAGATCTGGCTGGCGAGGATTTCCTGTCGAGGCGATCCCACCGAAAACACCGTCATCGGTGACGGATGCCGTTCGATGAAGTCGATGCAACGTTCGACTTCCTGCGGATTGTCGATGAACCCCATCGGTGGGTTGTAGTGATTGAAGATCACTGACGGATAGATTTTCTTGAGGGTTGCGATGACGTCCCTGTCACTGCCCAGAACAGTCACTCGCCAACCGCGGGCCTGGGCAATGTTCATCATCGATCGGGTCAGGGTGCTGCCCGGAATCGGTTCGGCGATGCCAGCGTTCAAGCGCTGCAAGACCGGGAAAAGGACACGACTGTCACAGAGTCGGTGACTTGCGTTGCGATAAGCCTCGCGAAATCGCTCATCATCTTCAAGCAGCACGATATGGTTCACGTTAGCCGTTACCAGGTACTTGAAGGAGGTACCACTGAGATGGATAAGCTCTTCAACAAGCTCACGTTGAGGTCCACGATAGAACTCGATTCCAAACACTTTCATGGGGCGGGCTCCTGCTGATGAATAATCGCGTGCGCGGCCTTGCCACCCTTGATCTCAGGGAAGCTTCGGCGGGTGCGACCCTCGCGGGCACCAGCGTTAAGCATCGGGAGCGACGTAACAGACAGGCAGGGGATAGCCTCTCGTCTGAACAACACGAATACCGTTCACAAGACTTGCGTGGTGGAACTGCGGCCAGGATAAGTCGCGCTATGAGGTGGATGCGCAAATCGGGATTAGCCGGTTTGGCACTTACAGTCATCTACTTGGGGTGTACACCTGTCCAGGCGTCGACCTTGCCTATGGTGCTCATCAATGTATCGGGGGCGGAGTCTTCGGAAGATGTGTTTCCGGGAGTGGTAAACAAGGATTATTTTTTCCCCAGCGAGCAGTACTTTGCGCGCTGGAAAGCCAAAGGAATCCGGACCGTGCGTTTCCCCGTGAAATGGGAAAGATTACAGCCGGTACTCGGCAAGGAACTCGACGCCACGTATGCCGGGTTGATTGACAAGATGCTCGCCCAGGCAAAAGCGCAAGGCATCGATGTCATCATCGATGTGCACAACTACGCCCGTTACCGCAAAGAGGTCATCGGAAGTTCAGACGTCACTGTCGAGCATTACCGCCAACTGATGCGCCGCATCGCCGAACGCTGGCACGACGCGCCGGCGCTCTATGCATACGACCTGATGAACGAACCTCACGATGATTCCGACGAGATATGGCCGCAAGCGGCGCAGGCAGGCATCGACGCGATTCGAGCAGTGGATACCAGGCGTCTGATCATTGTCGAGGGGCGCTCGTGGTCCAGTGCAGAGCGCTGGCCGCATCACAACGATGCCTTGCTGGCGCTGAAGGATCCGTCCGACAACCTGGTGTTTTCCGCACACCTGTACCTGGACGCAAATGGCGGCGGTGCCTACAAGGACCGCAAGGATCGCCCTATTGATCCGGACATCGGCGTAAAGCGGGCAAGACCTTTCATCGAGTGGCTGCAAAAGAACGGACGCCGGGGACAGATTGGCGAGATGGGCTTTCCCGACGATAACCCTCGCTGGGCACAAGCCGCAGACCGGTTGCTGAGCTTTCTGCGCCAGCATTGCGTGCCGCTGGCCTACTGGACGTCCGGGGAGAGTTGGGGCAAGGAACCAATGAATCTTGAGCCCATCGATGGCCATGACCGTCCACAATGGCAAGTGCTTTCAAAATACCTGGAAGCCCCCCAGTGCACCGACTATGGCCCCGCTGCGGGCAAGCGTGCAGAGTGACTCATTCGCCTTGGGGCATGGGCCGGTCATAGCTTCGCTGTGGCGATCGTGGCCGGATGAACGCCTGTTCCGTCTGCACTGAAGCTCGGGCGTAGTAAACGAACGCCGCGATAGCCAGCCCTGACAAATCTCCGCCATACATGATTGATGTCGAGAGAAAGAAGTTGATCGCGTTCAGCGTGAAATCCAGCTGCAAGCCGCTGAGCAGATCACCCTTGCGACGGCATTGGCGCATGATTCGCCAGTAACCCCAGTAAAAGACCAGCGCGATGACAGGCGTAAGGAAGCCGAATCGGTAATACACACCGAGCAAGCCAACGTCGGACAAGTAGAAATAAGAGCTGTAGACCTGCCCGAAACCGTTCTGCCACTGCAGCGACAACGCCCCCATGCCGATGTAAAAGTTGCGCGCCACTTCCGCCAGAATGATATCCGAGGTGGTGCTGCGCACGCCGCCTTCGGTGGTGGCTTCAAACAGCAGCGCATCGAACTGCTTGAATTGCTCTGCGAAAAAATCTGGAAAGACAAAGTACGCCATGAGCAATATGCCCGTGGCAGCGGCGCCCACTTTGAGCAGCACACCCCACTGCCTGCGGAAGACCCATAAGCCGCCCAACAACCAGATCAACATGGTATTACGAGTCTGTAGCACCAGCCACAAATAGGACCCGAACAGCAGCAGCGTCAGCACTGTCCACAGGCTGAACTCGCGACGCAGCCGGTACATGAGCATGTAGGTGCAGACACTGACGTAGGAAGCGCCAATGCTGAAGCGGTTGGGACGCAGCGGTTGAAGGCCATAGTCTTTTTCATCCACCGTGAACTCGACGTTACTGTTCTCGGGGATCAACCCGACGTAATACAGATAGCCAACCAGCACACAGGCAAGCCCTGAATAGAGAAAGAAACGTTCGAGTTCCGCCTGCGTGGGCTGCGCCTTGAGCATCAGATACAGCGCCGGGAAGAAGAGCAGGTAGAGAAAGCTTCGGCGCTCCTCAAGCAGCCCGAACAGCAGCGGCTGGCCAAACTTGATGTACGACAGCAGCGCCGAGACCATCGGTATCAGCAAACCGAAAAACAGCACCCACAGCGCCGCCCGTGAATGCCGGGCGCGTTTCCAGACCAGCAACAGCGTCACGGCCGACAGCAAGACAGCCGCGACAAATAGCTCTCGGGAATAGGGTATTCCCGCCCGCTTGTTGTCGGTCAGAAACAGAAAGGACGCATTCAGGAAAATCAGCAGAAAGAGCAGAGACCGATAAGACAAGAACATCCTGACCATCGCCGATACCTTTAATAAGATGAGTCCTGCGTGACAGCCATTAGCGCCAGGAAAACAGCAAGCCTTCGCCGATGCCTTTCAATCCGTAGCGGATATTTTTCAGGCTTCGGCTGTTCTGCAATACCGTGATAGAGGCCAGTGCCAGCGACGAGACGAGGCAGCAGGTCAAGGAGTGGAATTTGCGGTTGTACATGATTGCCGCGCGATTTCGGTAATAGTGAAACATGTGGCTTCTGCCGCGCGTGCTCCCGCTGTCACCGTGTTGCGCAAAGCTGTCCAGGGCGACCTTGCACGTGATGTTTTCAACCGCGGCGCGACGCTGCCAGTCCACTTCTTCCGAGTACATGAAGTAACGCTCATCCATCAGCCCCAGACGCTCGATGACCTTGCGCGCCACCAACATCGACGCCCCCATCAGATAATCCGGTTTGGGAAATTCGACGGTTTGCAGATCACCGCGATTGGCGTTCTTGCCGATCAGCCTGGTCTTGCCCAACCATGGATAAACGGTTCCCCCGCCGACACACTGGACTATCTCGGGGTTATCGGCATACACCAGAACTGAAGAGCTGAATCCGCACATTGGGTCGTCTTGCAAAGGTCTGAGCAACGCTTGCAAGGCACCTTGCTCAATCGTGATGTCGTTATTCAATACCCAGAAATAGTCGTAACCGGCTCGGTAGGCATAATCGAGCCCAACGTTATTGCCACCGGCATAACCATAGTTACCGTTGTTTTTGATAAGGCATCGGTCATAGGCTCGGGTGTCATGTTTGATTTGATCCTGGGTGGTGACGATGCTGCGGCTCGGGTCCTGGTCTGCCATGTAACCGAGCAGCTTCTGATAATCCTGAGGTTGTGAGTCGTTATCAATGATCACAATCGCAACAGAGCACCAGGCTTCCAGAGCGCGTATACAGTTGATCGTCTGATCGGCACCGTTCCAGTTGAGAATGATCGCGCACACCTTCTGCGTATCCATATCTTCATTTCCTCAAAGCCGTTGCAGGGTAGGACGATGCTAGATGTCGCCGCTGTCTGCGACGGGCAGTCGGCGACCCCAGCGTTGTGCCTGGATCAGCACAACCGCGATCATCGCCAGGTTGATCACCACGCTCGCTATCGCGAACGCCATCACCACCGACAATGCGTTCTTGAACAAAAATGCCCCGACCAGCACCGCTGCAATGCGCAGGCAAGTGCTGACAACCTCGAACACCAGATACATCTTTTGCAACCCGAGTGCCGGAATCGCGACCAGACAAGGCCCGCCTATAAACCCGGCAAATTCGGAAATCGCCAGCCAGCGCGCATACTCACCTGCGGTTTCCCATTGCCCGCCGAACGCAAGTACAAACAACCACGGCCCGGCAATGACCAATGCCGAAAAAGGAATCATCCCTGCCACCGACATGCCCATCACACCGCGAGCCAACAGCCGCGTAACCGGCTCGCGGGCGTGAAGGGCATCGGTGATGCGCGGGTAATACACACTGCCGACGGCTTTGCCGATGAAGTTGCTCGGCATGGCCAGCACCTGCAAACAGAGTGCGAAAAAGCCTGCGGGCACAGCGCCAAACGCCGACGCGAGAACCAGCGTGGGCATATGAACCGAGAGTGCATTGATGAGCACTTGCGGAGCGCGGAATACAGCAAAGTCGCTGTACTCAACCGCCAGTTGCCGAAGGTTTTTCGGTGGACTGGATTGCGCCCCAGCCTCTTTGCTATCAGCGTTCGGCTCTCGACGTAACCGAATGCCAATGAGCAGCAACGCGCTGTGGATCACATAGTAAAGAGAGCTGGTGATGACCAGCACTGGGGCTGATGCCTGAATCAACCCAGCCCCGCTGCGGGTCGCGTTGTACAGCAAGGCATGCAAGGTCGCGCCGCGGGCAGTCAGGCTGTATTGCCGGTTACGGTACAGCCACTGCTGAGTGATCTCCAACACCGCCGAGCTGAACATGACGATGGGCAGCAGCATCATGTAGGGAATCAGGAATTCGATGCCCAGTGCCGTGCCGGCCTGGGCACCAAAGCCATAGAGAAACAGCGCAGTGCTCCCGCAGATCAACGACGCAACCAGTAGCGAGAGTCGGATCAACCCCACCGCATCTTGAGCGCGTCGCGGCAGCACGATCGCCATTGGATACGTCAGTGCGCACCAGGGAATCAGAATAATGGTCAGGCTCTGAAACGCGCCTACAACGCCAAACGCCTCTGGACCGTAGATGCGCATGATCACTGGAATCAGCGCCAGATTGATCAGCTGCGCGCCGGCACTGCCAGAAACTGTCGTCAGAATGTTTCGGACCAGACGTGCCTTGTAAAACTGCTGCACGATCGCGCGCCATCCCGTGAGCTGCAAACCAGGTGCGGTAAATTCAGGGTCTGCCATACCGTTCTTCCTCCCTTATCACCGCTTAATAAATGTCGCGTGAGAACAGGGTAAAAGGCGTTTTCAGAAGAATCTTGATGTCGAGCCAGAGAGACCAATGATTGATGTAGGCCAAGTCTTTTTCGACGCGCAGTTGCATCTTCTCAAGGGTTTCGGTCTCTCCGCGGCAACCACTGATCTGCGCCAGCCCAGTGATACCTGGCTTGATCCGATGGCGAGCCATGTACGCGATGATCTTGTCGCCGTAGTAATGATTATGGGCGATGGCGTGGGGGCGTGGTCCGACCATTGCCATTTCTCCACGCAGCACGTTGATGAGTTGCGGCAGCTCATCGATCGAGGTTCTGCGCAGAAAGGCACCCACCCGGGTAATGCGATGATCGCCCCTCGTCGCCTGCGTCACGGCCTTGTCATCATGCTGACGCATGGAGCGGAATTTCCACACCAGAATCACCAGACCGTTGCACCCGTGCCGGGGCTGGCGGAAAAACACCGGGCCCGGTGACGACAACTTCACGGCAACCGCGACGCTCAGCATGACCGGGAACAAGACAACCAGAGCAACCAATGCCAGCCCGCGATCAAACAACTCCTTACCCAATGCTGCGGCGGGATGAGAGCTGATGGGCGTTTCGTTGAGGTAGATGGCGGGAAACTGTTCGATCTGCGAAATCGACTGATTGAGCAGCATCATGCTGCTGATGTCAGGCACCCAGACGACATCAACATTGAGGTCCAGCAACGCCAGATAAATCGCCTCGATCTGCGCCGCCTTGCTCAGTGGCAGGGCGATATAGACGCGCCTGATCCGGTCCTTGGCCACGAACTCGGCCAGCTGTGGCAACTGGCACAGCACAGGAAAATCCCCGCTCTGTGACGCGGTATCGGTCTCCTCTTCACCGGTTGCGACCATCCCTAAAACCGGGACGCGCCCATTCAACTGGCTGGCCAGGCCATAGGCCAATGGGCAGGTTCCGATAATGATCGATGTCCGCTCGTAGCGCAGCCAGCGTGCGTGCAGTTTGGTCAGGTAGCGCAAAGGCAGGTAGCTCACCGCCTGGGCGAGGAAACCGAACAGCACCATCCTGCCCAGTAACTCCCCGTCGAGATCGATGTAGTCCAGGGCACCCAGCACCACGCAGGATACTGCAGCGACGAGAACGGCCCAGCCCGCGAACAGACGCAGCAGTCCCAAACCATAACCCAAGCTCTTGTGATACACATGCAAGGTGCTGTAGATCGGGACAGACACGAGCATCCCGAGCAGGATCATTACCCGGTATTCAGTAGGAATGTTCGCGCAATGGTCGTACACCAGAACACATAAGGTCAGGCCCGACAGGAGCGTGCCACACACCCACTGTCCCCAGAACGTCAAGCCTCTCCGGTTTACCGAAGGATGTAAGCGTCGAGCAATCATGGTGAAACTCCCAAGTGTTCGCCGCATGACCTGTAATGCCTGGCCCAGGCCGAGCTGAAAAATGTCGTTAACGATGGCTGATTAGCCTGTTCAGGCGTGGGTCTTGTTGGCTTCTACCGGCAGGTAACCGTAATACCCCTGATGGTCGTAGCGCGCGTTGACCGCCGAAACCTGGTTGAGGATGACACCGATCACCGGCGCCCCGTTGCGCATAAGTTGTCCGACGCCCCGCTGAATCACCGGGGTCGATGTGCTATCAGACTTGACGACGTACAGCACCGCATCGGCCAATGCGCACAGCAAGGCTGCGTCACTGACCGAGTGACTGGCGGGCGAGTCGATAATGACGCGGTCGTAGTTCTGTTTGGCCCACTCCAGGAAGTTGGTGAAGCGGGGCGAGGCAAGCAGTTCCAAAGGATTGGGTGGCACCGCGCCGGCGGGGATCACATCGATTTTTCCTACACGCTGAATACATTCAACGCTGCGCGCGCTTCCATTGATCAGGTTGGCAAGACCGATATGACCGTTGCTCAGGCCCATGTTGCTGGCCAGGGTGGGGCGGCGCATATCTGCTTCGATAAGCAGCACCCGCTCAAGCCTCCCCAGAGCACAGGCCAGGTTCGCCGCCACGGCACTTTTACCTTCGCCGGGAACGGAGGAGGTGATCACCAACATGTGACGACGAGAGTGGATATCGCTGAGCATCACGCTGGTTCGAGTGGTACGGATGGCTTCGCTGAAAGAGGTGTCGTCGTTGAAATCAAACGTGCGCGCGATGCGTACGCGATTTTTCTTACGCAGCAACGGCACGACACCCAACACTGGCAGGCGCAACTTCATCTCGACGTCGTTGCTGGATTTGATGGTGTTCTTCACTGCATCACGCACCAGCGCCAATGCGCATGCCCCACCAAATGCCAGTATCGCCACGATCGACAACATCAACGACTTGCGTGGCATGTTTGGCAGCAACGGCACAATGGCCTCGTCGACGATGCGCGCGTTGCTTGAACTGAGGTCGGCAGTGGCCATCGTCTCTCTCAGACGATTGACGAAGGTTTCATACAACGTGCGATTGCTGTCGACGTCGCGTTGCAACTCCCGCAGCTTGAACTCTTTTCGGGTGATGTCCTGGATCTGCTCTTTGGTCGTAGTGACGGAGGCACGCAAGGTATTCTCGTTTTCTTTGGCCAGTTGATAGCTGTTTTCCAGGCCCGCCACCACCTGCCTGACCTGCTTGGCCAAGCTCGTCTTGGCGGCGGCCAGATCAGAGCGTGCAACGATCATCTTGGGATGACGATCACCGTACTGGCTTGAGAGTTCGTCGACCTTGGCTTGGGTGCGTGCAACGTCGGCCTGGAATTTCTGAACCACCGGGTCGCTGATCACAGCCGGAATAGACGACAACTCGTCGATGCTTTTGCCGCTCAGCGATTGCACTTGCTGGAACTGGCTCTGGGCTTTCGCTCTGTCACGCCGGGCATCAACCATACGGTCACTGGTCTTCGCCAGTTCGTGAGCACTGAGTGTTGTGACCCCATCGACATCCACGAGCCCCTCGGCATCGCGATACGCCTGCAGCTTGCTTTCCGAATCCTGCAATCTGGTACGCAACTCGACCACTCGCGTATCCATCCAGCGGCTGGCGATCAGTGAATCACCTACCTGCGCATCAAGGCGGCTGTCCAGGTAGCCATGCGCCAAGGCATTGGCTGCAAGTGTTGCTGTCTGTTTGTCCTTGAGGGTGACGCCGACGGTTACCACCTGGCTCTTGCCCAGCGACGCCACCGATGTGCGCTCCATCAACTCCATCACGGCGCCGTTGAACACCTCAGCGGGCGTCATTGATTCGCCCCGACTCCAGGTGATCGGAAATAATCCTGGGCTGACCGCCGCGATCATTCCCTTGAGGCGTTGCACCACGCTTGGGTTCTGCCGTGGATCGAACTCCGGATGTTCGGTGAGCTTGAGCTGTCGTACAGCACGCTCTGCCACACCGCGGCTTTGAATCAGGCTGATCTGGGTTTGCAGATAATCGTTGGTAGGATTATTCGGATCGACCGTGGGCTGAAATGTAATCAGTGATGCGCCCTTGGGTTCGATCACCAACGAGGCTACCGCCCGGTACACGGGCGTGACCATTTGCATCAGGCTGAAGGCAACCAACATTGCGACCAGGGTCGTGATCAGGATGCTTCGTCGTTTGGCCCAGAGGATCTGCCCTATCTTTCGCGAGTCGATAAAGTCTCGATCTTCCTCAGAAGGTTCTCTGGAGCGGCTGATGAATTCGTTGTTTCTGCTGATGCTGATCTGGCCCATGTCTAAAGAACCTCTGATCGAGATGGAAGGCGAGTTCGCGGGCGTTTTACGCCGGCGCACGACAATAGTTTCCCGTTGCCGTGCAAGATCACTGCGTTGGCAAAAAGGGTTGGCACAAATGTTCAGAACAACGTGCAGTGCAACGCTTGGCCGCTCAGGCAAATTTTCGGCACGATAAAAGGCAAGACGAGCCTGTTGGCCGTCTGGAGGAAATCCGAACGCAACAAAACCGATGGGGATTGTGGCCGAGCACGACCTCAAAAAAGCATAAGAGGCCATGGGGCATCTGCGCGATCAGCAGAGCTGTCGGCAGTCATACAGGCAGGATTTTCAAATCTTGGGATAGCTACCGCCCGAGCGGTCTCGGGACGGTACACCAGAAAAGGATGTTCACATCAACCATGCGTAATGCGGGGACGCATGGACAACCGATGACTTCGAGTACTCACCGCGATCAGGGCCGCGTGCGAGGTGCAGCAGTAAAACGTAATCAGCCATAGACAGTGTTATGTCATTGGCACCGACTTATGACTAGGCAATCGCTCGTGAAGTTCTTGGCATCTCATGTCGTGCGACAAACGGTCCTTCAAGCTGCGATGGTTGCAGAACATCTGAGGGAATTGGGTGCAACATCGTTGAATCAGTCCAGCGCTGTTCGTCTCGTTTCTCGGACGGGTCGTTACACATTCGTTCAGATCGCCTTTTCCCATAAAAATAAAAAACCGGCTGATTTGCATCGGCCGGTTCTGGTTTGACTGCGGGAATCCGAGACCTTAGAAGTCCAGGTTCGACACTGCCAGTGCGTTGGCCTCGATGAAGTCGCGGCGAGGTTCTACTGCATCACCCATCAGCGTGTTGAAGATCTGATCCGCGGCGATCGCGTCTTCGATGGTGACCTTCAGCATACGGCGTACGCTCGGGTCCATCGTGGTTTCCCACAATTGATCCGGGTTCATCTCACCCAGACCTTTGTATCGCTGGATAGTGTGACGCTTGGTGCTTTCGGCCATCAGCCAGGCAAGCGCTTCCTTGAACTCGGTGACGGCCTTCTTGCGCTCGCCACGTTGAACATAGGCGCCTTCCTCGAGGAGGGTGCTGATCTGCGCGCCCAACGCGGTGACGGTCTTGTAATCGTTGCTGCCGAAGAAGTCGCGGTTGAACGTGACGTAGTTGGACAGGCCGTGGGAGATCAGCTCGACCTCTGGCAGCCACACGTTACGTTCACGGTCTTCACGCAGGCTGGCCTTGTAGACCAGGCCCGATTTCTCACCGTTGCGCAGGCGCTCGTCAAACTTGGCCAGCCATTCCTGCATGGCGGTGTGGTTCGACAGTTGCTCAAGGGTAACCGGCGGCAGGTAGACGAAATGCTCGGTCAACTCCTGCGGGTACAGTCGCGACAGACGCTTCAACGTCTTCATGACCATGCGGAAGTCGTTGACCAGTTTTTCCAGCGCGGGGCCAGAAATGCCTGGAGCCGATTCGTTCAGGTGCAGGCTCGCGTCTTCCAGGGCCGACTGCGTCATGTACTCTTCCATGGCGTCGTCGTCTTTGATGTATTGCTCTTGCTTGCCTTTCTTGACCTTGTACAGCGGCGGCTGGGCGATATAAATGTAGCCACGCTCAACCAGCTCAGGCAGCTGACGGAAGAAGAAGGTCAGCAGCAAAGTACGAATGTGCGAACCGTCGACGTCAGCATCGGTCATGATGATGATGTTGTGATAGCGCAGCTTGTCGATGTTGTACTCTTCGCGGCCGATGCCGCAGCCCAGTGCGGTAATCAGCGTGCCGACTTCCTGCGAGGAAATCATCTTGTCGAAGCGTGCCTTCTCCACGTTCAGGATCTTGCCCTTGAGCGGAAGGATGGCCTGGGTCTTACGGTTGCGACCCTGCTTGGCGGAACCACCAGCGGAGTCACCCTCGACCAGGTACAGTTCGGAGAGGGCAGGGTCCTTCTCCTGGCAGTCAGCCAGTTTCCCCGGCAGACCGGCGATATCCAGCGCGCCTTTACGGCGAGTCATTTCACGAGCTTTGCGCGCGGCTTCACGAGCGCGGGCTGCGTCGATCATCTTGCCGACGACGGCCTTGGCTTCGTTCGGGTTTTCCAGCAGGAAGTCGGAGAAGTACTTGCCCATCTCCTGTTCGACAGCGGTCTTCACTTCGGAAGACACCAGCTTGTCCTTGGTCTGCGAGCTGAACTTGGGATCCGGCACCTTCACCGAAATGATCGCAGTCAGGCCTTCTCGTGCATCGTCACCGGTGGTGGCGACTTTATGTTTCTTCGCCAGACCTTCCTGTTCGATGTAGTTATTCAGGTTGCGCGTCAGTGCCGAGCGGAAGCCCACCAAGTGCGTGCCGCCATCGCGCTGCGGAATGTTGTTGGTGAAGCACAACAGGTTCTCGTTGAAGCTGTCGTTCCACTGCAAGGCGATTTCCACGCCCACGCCATCTTCACGTTGAACATTGAAATGGAACACCTGATTGACCGGAGTCTTGTTGGTGTTCAGGTACTCAACGAACGCACGCAGGCCGCCTTCGTATTTGAACAATTCTTCCTTGCCGCTGCGCTCGTCGCGAAGGACGATACCAACGCCGGAGTTCAGGAAAGACAGTTCACGAATACGCTTGGCCAGGATGTCCCAGCTGAAGTGGATATTCTTGAAGGTCTCAGCCGATGGCTTGAAATGAATCTCGGTACCGGTGGTGTCGCTGTCGCCGACGATTTTCATCGGCTCTTGAGGAACGCCATGGACGTAGGTCTGTTCCCAGATCTTGCCGCTGCGGCGAACGGTCAGGTTCAACACTTCGGACAGTGCATTCACCACCGAAACACCTACACCGTGCAGACCGCCGGATACTTTGTAGGAGTTGTCATCGAACTTACCGCCGGCGTGCAGTACGGTCATGATGACCTCGGCTGCGGAAACGCCTTCTTCTTTATGCACATCAACCGGAATGCCCCGACCGTTGTCGCGCACGGAGATGGATTCGTCCGGGTGGATGATGACGGTGATCTCGTCGCAGTGACCGGCCAGTGCTTCGTCGATAGAGTTATCCACCACCTCAAACACCATGTGGTGAAGACCGCTGCCATCGTCCGTATCGCCGATGTACATACCGGGACGCTTGCGTACGGCATCAAGTCCTTTCAGCACTTTAATGCTGGACGAGTCGTACGTTTGATTTTCGCTCATGCATTCACTCCCGATGGTCGTGGGTCTGGGTGATACTGCCGTGTTCCACGTGGAACATGGCAACTGGCGTTTCCGTCTGCCAGCCTTCCCTCAACAATTCATGATCTACACAGGTGATAAAAACCTGGCAGCGTAATTCTTCCAGCAGCCGACAAAGCGCGCTGCGATGGTTCTCGTCGAGTTCCGATGGCAGGTCATCGACGAGATAGATACATTGTCCGCGGCGTGCCTGGCTTACCAGATGTCCTTGAGCAATACGCAGGGCACAAACCACCAACTTCTGTTGGCCGCGTGACAGAATGTCTGCCGCGTTATGCCCGCCGAGTCTGAGCCGCAGATCCGCTCGTTGCGGTCCTGCCTGGGTGTGACCTATCTGTTGGTCACGATAAAGAGAAGAGGCGAGCACGCTGCTCAGGTCTTTTTCTTTGTCCCAGCCACGGTAGTAACTCAGGGTCAGACCCTCAAGTTCCACCAGCTCACTCAGGGTCTGCTCAAAAACAGGTTTCAGCGCTTTGATGTAAGCACGACGAAATTCATCGATTTCATCACTGGCCAGGCACAGTTCTCGATCCCAGGCCGCCTGCGAAGCGGCGTCAAGTGTACCATGCCGAAGCCACGAGTTTCGCTGCCTCAGCGCCTTCTGCAAACGCTGCCAAGTGGCCATAAACCGAGGTTCCACGTGGAACACTCCCCAATCCAGAAACTGTCTGCGGATTTTGGGGGCACCTTCCAACAGCCGAAAGCTGTCAGGATTTATCAACTGCAGCGGCAACGTTTCCGCGAGCTGTGCAGCGCTTTTGGCATTCTGCCCATCGATACGAATCTGGAACTCACCCTGTCTATCACGGGAGATCCCGAGACTGCTGTGTCCGCCTTCCGCAAGCTCAACCTGTCCAAAAACCGTGCAGGCCGGTTGTTCGTACTGGATGACTGGTTGCAGACGGGTGCTGCGAAATGAGCGAGCTAAACCCAGCAGGTGAATGGCTTCCAACACACTGGTTTTACCACTGCCGTTGGCGCCATAAAGGATATTGATGCGAGGAGAGGGAGAGAAGGTCACCGGGTGCAGATTGCGCACCCCGGTGACCGAGACGCGACTGAGAGACATCTATGTTCTGCTGATTACAGACGCATCGGCATGACAACATACGCCGAGTCGTCGTTGCCCGATTCCTGCACCAGCGCACTGCTGTTGGAGTCGGACAGGAGCAGGCGCACCTGTTCGGTGGTCATGACGCCCAGCACATCCAGCAGATAGCTCACGTTGAAGCCGATCTCCAGTGTGCTGCCGTTGTAGTCAACGCCGATCTCTTCTTCGGCTTCTTCCTGCTCAGGGTTGTTGGCCTGGATCTTCAATTGACCGCTGGCCAGCTGCAACCGGATGCCACGATACTTTTCGTTGGACAGAATCGCAGTGCGGCTAAACGCTTCGCGCAGGGCCTGACGATCACCGACCACCAGCTTGTCGCCGCCTTTAGGCAGTACCCGCTCGTAGTCCGGGAATTTGCCGTCTACCAGCTTGGAGGTAAAAGTGAACTCACCGGTGGTCGCACGGATGTGGTGTTGACCCAGCACGATGCTGACCAGACCGTCCTGCTCGGTCAAAAGGCGAGCCAGCTCAAGGATACCCTTGCGTGGCACGATGACCTGATGACGATCAGCCTGTTCGATTTCAGCGGCCATGGAACACATCGCCAGACGGTGGCCGTCAGTGGCAACGGCGCGCAGCACGCCCGACTGAACCTCGATCAGCATACCGTTGAGGTAATAACGAACATCCTGTTGAGCCATGGCGAAGCTGGTGCGCTCGATCAGGCGACGCAGTTTGCTTTGCACCAGGCTGAACGTCAGCGAGCCCGGGCCTTCTTCCACAGTCGGGAAGTCGTTGGCAGGCAGCGTCGACAGGGTGAAACGGCTGCGGCCAGCCTTGACTACGAGCTTCTGCTCATCGACTTTGACATCGATCAGTGCATCGTTTGGCAGGCTTTTGCAGATGTCCATCAGCTTGCGCGCAGGCACAGTGATCTCGCCTGGTTCAGCAGGCTCTTCTAGCTGGACGCGTCCGACCAGTTCGACCTCAAGGTCGGTACCGGTGAGGGACAGTTGCTGACCTTCGACAACCAGCAATACGTTCGACAGAACCGGCAAGGTCTGGCGGCGTTCGACAACGCCCGCGACCAGTTGCAGGGGTTTCAACAGGGCTTCGCGTTGAATGGTGAAATGCATGGTCTAGTCCCTTGCCTTGATAAGCTGCGTCGGCATCACGTAGTCAAAGTACGCAGCAGGTTCTTGTAGTCCTCGCGGATGTCCGCGTCGGATTCTTTAAGCTCATTGATTTTGCGGCAAGCGTGCAGCACCGTGGTGTGATCTCGCCCGCCAAACACGTCGCCGATTTCCGGCAAACTGTGGTTGGTCAATTCCTTGGACAACGCCATCGCGACCTGACGCGGACGGGCAACCGATCTCGAACGCCGTTTAGACAGAAGGTCGGAGACCTTGATCTTGTAGTACTCGGCGACTGTTCGCTGAATGTTGTCCACACTGACCAGTTTGTCCTGCAGCGCCAGCAGATCCTTCAAGGATTCGCGGATCAGCTCGATGGTGATGTCGCGTCCCATGAAGTGAGAGTGCGCAATGACCCGCTTGAGGGCACCTTCAAGTTCACGAACGTTGGAGCGAATGCGTTGCGCGATGAAGAACGCTGCATCGTGTGGCAGCTCGACCTTCGCCTGGTCGGCCTTCTTCATGAGAATCGCCACGCGGGTTTCCAGCTCCGGTGGCTCGACCGCCACCGTCAGGCCCCAGCCGAAGCGCGATTTGAGACGTTCCTCGAGCCCTTCAATCTCTTTCGGGTAACGGTCACTGGTCAGGATGACCTGCTGGCCGCCTTCAAGAAGCGCGTTGAAGGTGTGGAAAAACTCTTCCTGAGAACGCTCCTTGCGGGCAAAAAACTGTATGTCGTCGATCAGCAACGCATCGACAGAACGATAGAAGCGCTTGAATTCGTTGATCGCGTTTAGCTGGAGCGCCTTGACCATGTCTGCAACGAAGCGCTCCGAATGAAGGTAAACAACCTTCGCATTCGGATTCTTCTTCAGCAGGTGGTTACCCACAGCGTGCATCAAGTGAGTCTTACCCAGGCCCACACCGCCATAAAGAAACAGCGGGTTATAGCCGTGCTTGGGGTTATCGGCCACTTGCCAGGCTGCAGCGCGAGCCAGCTGGTTGGACTTGCCCTCGACGAAATTCTCGAAGGTGAACGTGCGGTTCAGATAACTGGTGTGTTTCAGAGCACCTTCCACCTGAACACTGCGTTGTTCGGCACGGGCAGGTGCCTGCTGAGTACTGGCGCCGGCCATTGGGTCGAAACTCGCCCGCGAAGGCTCATCGTCGACATCCAGCGAATGCTGCACAACGGGCGCAGGGGCAGAAACGGATACAGGTGCAGGGGGCGTGACGCCATTGCTCGCGGTAGCCGCGCTCTGGGCAGCTTGCGATGCGGCGGCCGCAGCAGCAGCAGCCAAAGGAGCGTTGGGCGCTGCTCGAGGAGCCGAGCTGCGCTTGCTGCCTATTAATAAGGAGAGGGCAGGCGCGGCGCCTTGTCCGTGTTCGCCAAGAAGCTCGAGCAGGCGACCGAGGTATTTTTCGTTCACCCAGTCGAGCACGAAGCGGTTAGGCGCATAGACACGCAATTCGTCGCCTTCGGCTTCGACCTGCAGCGGACGGATCCAGGTGTTGAATTGCTGGGCAGGCAGCTCATCGCGCAAAAGCTCCACGCACTGCTGCCAAAGTTCCACTGACACGGATATCCCCTACGTTTCAAAAGCCGGTGAGGCGAAAACAAGCGCCCATTGTAACCACCCACAACAGACTTATCCACATGTAGGTGTCGCCCACCCACCTTAAAATCAACATCTTATAGGGTTAAAAACCGACCAATGGCATGCGCATGAGGTCTGTGGATAACCGGCCATGACCCCTTTGTATAACCCAGGCTTGAAATTTGTGGATAACCAGCCTGTGGATAAACCATCGTTCCACACACAGCTTTTCCGACAGCGCAGCACAGGCACGACACCGCTTGCTGACAGACTTGTGATTCTCTGTACACAGCGTTTTATAAGGCCTTTATGAGGTTATCCACAGAAGATGGCGTCCCTAGCTTCTATAAGCTTTACAGAAAAGCTTTAAATACTTTCCTTCTTTATTTTTATATCTAGGTGATCGGTGTGCTCATCCGGGCAGGCCGATGCCATCCAATACGCATATAGGAAGTAAATGCGAGAAACGCTGGTTGGAAATTGACCTGCGGGCTTGCTTTCTCTAGAATCCCCGCTCTCTTAAAACGGGGTCATTCCGGCCCGTTGTGGACGAACCAGGTAACACACCATGAAACGTACTTTCCAACCGAGCACCATCAAGCGCGCCCGCACCCACGGTTTCCGTGCACGTATGGCTACCAAAAACGGCCGTGCAGTCCTGTCGCGTCGTCGCGCCAAAGGCCGTAAGCGTCTGGCAGTTTGATTAATCGGCACAGGTGGTGAGTCGAGACTTCAGTCGGGAAAAACGTCTGCTGACACCCCGACATTTCAAGGCAGTCTTTGACTCCCCAACCGGCAAGGTTCCGGGGAAGAATCTCCTGCTCCTTGTGCGCAACAACGATCTTGATCACGCCCGACTGGGGCTCGTGATCGGGAAGAAGAGCGTTAAGCTCTCCGTCGAGCGCAATCGTCTGAAACGCTTGATGCGCGAATCGTTTCGCAACAATCAGGATGATCTGATTGGTTGGGATATCGTCGTCGTCGCGCGTAAAGGCTTGGGTGATATCGAAAACCCCGAATTGATTCAGCATTTCGGCAAGCTCTGGAAACGTCTGGCGCGTAGCCGGCCAACTCCGGAACCCAAATCCGAAACTGCGGGGGTAGACAGTCCAGATGCGTAAACTGGCGCTCGTTTCGATCCAGTTTTACCGCTATGCCATTAGTCCTCTGATGGCGGCTCACTGTCGTTTCTACCCCACTTGCTCCTGCTATGCGTACGAAGCCATTGAACATCATGGCCTGGTACGCGGCGGCTGGCTGACCTTGCGTCGTTTAGGTCGCTGTCATCCGTGGAATCCCGGTGGTTTCGACCCGGTTCCCCCAGCACCCACCTCCCGTTCCTCTTCGATGGCCGAGTAATCATGGATATCAAACGCACAATCCTGATCGTCGCCCTGGCAATCGTGACCTATGTCGGTGTCCTGAAATGGAACCAGGACTATGGTCAAGCTGCCTTGCCGACTCAGAATGTTGCTGCCAACACCAATACATCCGCTCTTCCTGACACGCCGCAAGGTAGCACCGCAGCCAATGCGGACGTGCCGAGTGCGACCGGTGAAGTGGCCGCCCCGGCAGATAAGCCGGTTGCTGTCAGCAAGGACCTCATCCAGGTCAAGACTGACGTATTGAATCTGGAAATCGACCCGGTGGGCGGTGACGTGGTGCAGCTTCGCTTGCCACTTTATCCACGTCGTCAAGACCATCCCGAGATTCCATTCCAGCTGTTCGACAACGGCGGCGAGCGTACTTTTCTCGCTCAGAGCGGTCTGACCGGCGCAAATGGTCCTGATGCCCGTGCAACGGGTCGTCCGGTTTACTCGGCTACGCAGAAAAGTTTTCAACTGGCCGATGGTCAGAACGATCTGGTCGTCGATCTGAAATTCAGCGACGCCGGCGTCAACTACATCAAGCGTTTTATATTCAAACGCGGCCTGTATGACCTGACTGTCAGCTACCTGATCGACAACCAGAGCGCCCAAGCCTGGAACGGTAACCTGTTTGCCCAGCTCAAGCGCGACGCCAGTTCCGACCCGTCGTCGACCACCGCCACCGGCACCGCGACCTACCTGGGTGCGGCCATGTGGACACCTTCGGAGCCTTACAAAAAGGTTTCGATGAAAGACATCGACAAAGGCTCGATCAAAGACACCGTTCAAGGTGGCTGGGTGGCGTGGCTGCAGCACTATTTCGTGACCGCATGGATCCCGAACAAGGCTGACAGCAACACCGTCACCACTCGTAAAGACAGCGCCGGCAACTACATCATTGGTTTCACAGGTCCTGCGGTAACGATCGCGCCGGGTGCCAAGGCTGAAACCACGACCACGCTGTACGCCGGTCCAAAAAGCCAGGCTGTCCTGAAAGAGTTGTCCCCAGGTCTGGAACTGACCGTCGACTACGGCATTCTGTGGTTCATTGCCCAGCCTATTTTCTGGCTGCTGCAACATATCCACAGCATCGTCGGCAACTGGGGTTGGTCGATCATCTTCCTGACCATGCTGATCAAGGGTCTTTTCTTCCCTCTGTCGGCTGCCAGCTACAAGTCGATGGCACGTATGCGTGCCGTGGCACCACGTCTGGCTGCATTGAAAGAGCAACATGGCGATGACCGTCAGAAGCTTTCGCAGTCGATGATGGAGCTGTACAAGAAAGAGAAGATCAACCCGCTGGGTGGATGCTTGCCGATTCTTGTCCAGATGCCAGTGTTCCTGTCGTTGTACTGGGTACTGCTGGAAAGCGTTGAAATGCGCCAGGCGCCATGGCTGTTGTGGATAACCGACCTTTCGATCAAGGATCCGTTCTTCATCCTGCCGATCATCATGGGCGCAACCATGTTCATCCAGCAGCGTCTGAACCCTACACCTCCGGATCCGATGCAGGCCAAGGTGATGAAGCTGATGCCAATCATCTTCACCTTCTTCTTCCTGTGGTTCCCGGCAGGTCTGGTGCTGTACTGGGTTGTGAACAACACCCTGTCCATCACTCAGCAGTGGTACATCACGCGCAGCATCGAGGCCAAGGCCAAGAAAGCCGCAGCCTGATCTACCCTGTGAGTAAGTAATACACAACGCCCCCTCGTGGGGCGTTTTGCTATCTGTCAGTTAGTCGGGAGCCGGACCATGAATGTCCCTCGTGAAACCATTGCCGCCATTGCCACTGCTCAAGGCCGGGGAGGCGTCGGCATTGTGCGTATCTCGGGTCCCTTGGCGAGTGCTTGTGCACAGGCCATCGTCGGCAAGCAGCCACAACCACGATACGCCCACTATGGCCCGTTCCACGATCACGATGGCCTGGTGATCGACGAAGGCATCGCCTTGTATTTCCCGGGACCGAATTCATTCACAGGCGAGGACGTGCTGGAACTGCAGGGTCATGGCGGCCCGGTTGTACTCGACATGCTTCTTCAGCGCTGTGTACAACTGGGAAGCCGGCTTGCACGCCCTGGGGAATTCAGCGAGCGCGCGTTCCTCAACGACAAGCTCGACCTCGCCCAGGCCGAAGCCATCGCCGACCTTATCGAAGCCAGTTCGGCGCAAGCCGCGCGTAATGCGCTGCGCTCCCTGCAAGGTGCATTCTCTCAGCGGGTCCACAGCCTGACTGAAAAGTTGATCAGCCTGCGGATCTACGTCGAAGCGGCCATCGATTTCCCCGAGGAAGAAATCGACTTTCTCGCCGATGGGCACGTGCTGAGCATGCTGGATGCCGTTCGCGACCAATTATCCACAGTGGTTCATGAGGCTAATCAAGGTGCACTGCTGCGCGATGGCATGACGGTGGTGATTGCCGGCCGTCCAAATGCGGGCAAATCGAGCTTGCTCAACGCCCTGGCTGGCCGTGAGGCGGCCATTGTCACCGAGATTGCCGGCACCACCCGGGACGTCCTGCGCGAACACATCCACATCGACGGCATGCCGTTGCACGTTGTGGACACTGCGGGTCTGCGCGATACCGACGACCATGTGGAAAAAATTGGCGTGGAACGAGCCCTCAAGGCGATCAATGAAGCCGACCGTGTGCTGCTGGTCGTCGATGCGACTGCACCTGAAGCGGCAGATCCATTTGCGCTCTGGCCGGAGTTCCTGGACCAGCGCCCCGATCCTGCCCATGTCACGCTGATACGCAACAAGGCGGACCTGAGCGGCGATCAAGTGGGGCTGGAAGTCAGCGCCGATGGCCATGTCACCATCAACCTGAGCGCCAAGGCCGGTGGGGAGGGCCTGGAGCTGCTGCGTGAACACCTCAAGGCCTGCATGGGTTATCAACAGACCGCCGAAAGCAGCTTCAGCGCCCGCCGACGCCACCTGGAAGCGTTGCAGCGAGCCAGCGCGTCCCTCGAGCACGGCCGCACACAGCTGACGCTCGCCGGCGCCGGTGAACTGCTGGCCGAGGATCTGCGCCTGGCTCAGCAGTTTTTGGGTGAAATCACCGGGGCATTCAGCTCCGATGACCTGCTGGGACGCATCTTCTCGAGCTTCTGCATCGGCAAATAAGCCACTTCCTGCGTTTTCCACAGGCAGGTTCACCTCTCGAACTTGCCTGATTTCCCCCTCGCCCACCTCATTCATGCGCCCTGCGACTCGATCGCGGGATGCGTTCGCGTGCGTATAAACCTCCGATTCCCCGCCAAAGCTGGAAATGAACCCTGTGCATAACCGCGATTCAGCTCGGTTGATAAGTGGGCTTCCTGGCTGAGGATAATCCCCCCTGTGGACAACCGGCTACTTAATCCACAGGCTTAAAGGGCTTATCCAAGGGCCTCATGCACAGATGACCACAAGGTTTCAAAACTCTGTACATATCGTAAAACAAGGGCTGTGTGAATCTATCCACAGAAAGGTGACTCTATATACATAAAAATAAAAACAAAGATTTTATAAATTTCTTTCTTTTTAATTTCTTTAACCGCCATTCATCCACAGCTGGTTAAATTTTGCGCAAAAGGTTCCTTTAAGGGGGGCGAAGTCCCTATACTTGCCGCCAATTTCCTATTCCCCCCAAAAAACAGGCACGAGGTGCGTGGTGGATTTCCCTTCCCGTTTTGAAGTGATCGTCATCGGCGGCGGTCATGCCGGTACCGAGGCAGCACTGGCGTCTGCTCGCATGGGTGCTAAAACCCTGCTGCTGACGCATAACGTGGAAACCCTCGGCCAGATGAGTTGCAACCCGGCCATTGGCGGCATTGGCAAAAGCCATCTGGTCAAAGAGATCGATGCGCTGGGCGGTGCCATGGCCACCGCAACTGACTTGGGCGGTATTCAATTTCGCGTACTCAATGGCCGCAAAGGCCCGGCAGTACGGGCGACACGTGCCCAGGCTGATCGGATTCTGTATAAGGCGGCCATTCGCGAGATCATTGAAAACCAGCCGAACCTGTGGATATTCCAGCAGTCCTGCGATGACCTGATCGTCGAGCAGGATCAGGTGCGCGGCGTAGTGACCCAGATGGGTCTGCGTTTCATGGCCGACTCCGTGGTTCTCACCACGGGCACCTTCCTGGGTGGACTTATCCACATCGGTTTGCAGAATTACTCGGGTGGCCGCGCAGGTGATCCACCTTCCATCGCCCTGGCTCGCCGTCTGCGCGAACTGCCTTTGCGTGTCGGTCGCCTGAAAACCGGTACTCCGCCGAGAATCGACGGCCGATCCGTCGATTTCTCGGTGATGACCGAGCAACCGGGCGATACCCCGATCCCGGTCATGTCGTTCATGGGCTCCAAGGAACAGCACCCGCGTCAGGTCAGCTGCTGGATTACCCACACCAACGCGCGCACCCACGAAATCATCGCTGCGAACCTCGATCGTTCGCCGATGTATTCCGCTGCCGGCGAGATCGAAGGCATCGGCCCGCGTTATTGCCCGTCGATCGAAGACAAGATTCATCGCTTTGCCGACAAGGCGAGCCACCAGGTATTCATCGAGCCGGAAGGCCTGACGACCCACGAGCTTTATCCGAACGGGATTTCAACCTCGCTGCCGTTCGACGTGCAGTTGCAGATCGTGCGTTCGATTCAGGGTATGGAAAATGCCCACATCGTGCGGCCCGGCTACGCCATCGAATACGACTACTTCGATCCGCGGGACCTGAAATACAGCCTGGAAACCAAAGTGATCGCCGGGCTGTTTTTCGCCGGGCAGATCAACGGCACCACCGGTTACGAAGAAGCCGGTGCGCAAGGTCTGCTCGCCGGAGCCAACGCCGCACTTCGTGCGCAGGGCAAGGAAAGCTGGTGCCCGCGCCGCGATGAGGCGTACATCGGTGTGCTTGTGGATGACTTGATTACCCTCGGTACCCAAGAGCCCTACCGGATGTTCACATCCCGCGCCGAATATCGTCTGATCCTGCGCGAAGACAACGCCGACCTGCGCCTGACCGAAAAAGGTCGCGAGCTGGGTCTGGTCGATGACGCTCGCTGGGCTGCGTTCTGCGCCAAGCGCGAAGGCATTGAGCGCGAAGAACAGCGTCTGAAATCCACCTGGATTCGTCCGGGTACCGAGCAGGGCGACGCGGTCGCCGCGCATTTCGGCACGCCGCTGACCCACGAATACAACCTGCTGAACCTGCTCAGCCGTCCGGAAATCGACTATGCGGGTCTTGTCGCACTGACAGGCCAAGGCGAAATCGATCCACAGGTTGCCGAGCAGGTCGAGATCAAGACCAAGTACGCCGGCTACATCGACCGCCAGCAGGATGAAATCGCTCGGCTGCGTGCCAGCGAAAACACCAAACTGCCGCAAGACATCGACTACACCACCATTTCCGGGCTGTCGAAAGAAATCCAGGGCAAGCTGGGGATAACTCGTCCTGAAACCCTGGGCCAGGCTTCGCGGATTCCGGGTGTAACGCCGGCGGCGATTTCCCTGTTGATGATTCACTTGAAAAAACGCGGCGCGGGCCGTCAGTTGGAGCAAAGCGCTTGAGTTCTATGGTCACCCCGCAGCACGCAGAAGAATTGACCCTTGGCGCCCGCGAATTGGGCGTGGCGTTGAGTGAAACCCAGCACAGCCAGTTGCTGGGTTACCTTGCATTGCTGATCAAGTGGAACAAGGCCTACAACCTGACCGCAGTGCGTGATCCGGATGAAATGGTCTCGCGTCACCTGCTCGACAGCCTGAGTGTCGTGCCGTTCATCGACGGCGAGCGGCAGCTGGACGTCGGCAGCGGCGGCGGCATGCCCGGGATTCCGCTGGCGATCATGTTCCCGGACATGAAGGTCACGCTGCTGGACAGCAATGGCAAGAAAACCCGATTCCTGACCCAGGTCAAACTCGAGCTCAAACTCGACAACCTGGAAGTTATCCACAGCCGTGCCGAAGCGTTTCAACCCCAGCAGCCGTTTACGGGAATCATTTCCCGGGCTTTCAGCAGTCTGGAAGACTTCACCGAGTGGACGCGCCACATGGGCGATACCAATACACGCTGGCTGGCAATGAAAGGTCTGCATCCAGCCGATGAACTGGTAGCATTGCCCGCAGATTTCAATCTGGAAAGCGCGCAAGCCTTGGCCGTACCCGGTTGCCAAGGTCAACGGCATCTGCTGATACTGCGCCGCACGGCATGACAGGGAACACACGCAAGAATGGCTAAGGTATTCGCGATAGCGAACCAAAAAGGTGGTGTGGGTAAAACCACCACATGTATCAACCTCGCAGCGTCGCTGGTCGCAACCAAGCGTCGGGTGTTGTTGATCGATCTCGATCCACAGGGCAACGCCACCATGGGTAGCGGTGTGGATAAACATGGCCTGGAGCATTCCGTCTACGATCTGCTGATCGGCGAGTGCGACCTGAATCAGGCCATGCACTTCTCCGAGCACGGCGGTTATCAACTGCTGCCGGCCAACCGCGACCTGACTGCCGCCGAAGTCGTCCTGCTGGAAATGCAGATGAAAGAGGCGCGTCTGCGCACGGCCCTGGCACCGATTCGGGAAAACTACGACTACATCCTCATCGACTGTCCACCGTCGCTGTCGATGCTGACGCTCAATGCGCTGGTTGCCGCGGATGGCGTGATTATCCCCATGCAGTGCGAGTACTTCGCGCTGGAAGGTCTGAGCGACCTTGTGGATAACATCAAGCGCATCGGCGAGTTGCTCAATCCACAGCTGAAGATCGAAGGCCTGCTGCGGACCATGTACGACCCGCGCCTGAGCCTCATCAACGATGTGTCTGCGCAGCTCAAGGAGCACTTCGGCGATCAGCTTTACGACACCGTGATCCCGCGCAACATCCGCCTGGCTGAAGCCCCAAGCTTCGGCATGCCGGCGCTGGCCTATGACAAGTCATCGCGGGGGGCGCTGGCCTACCTGGCGTTGGCCGGTGAAATGGTCCGCCGCCAGCGTCGCGCCTCGCGCGCTGCTGCCCAGCCCACTTAAGGAACCCCCATGGCCGTCAAGAAACGAGGACTTGGACGTGGGCTGGATGCGCTGCTGAGCAGTCCCACCGTCGCTGCGCTGGAAGAACAGGCCGTACAGGCCGACCAGCGTGAACTGCAGTACATCCCGCTGGACCTGATTCAGCGCGGCAAGTACCAGCCGCGCCGGGACATGGACCCGCAGGCGCTGGAAGAGCTGGCCAATTCGATCAGGGCGCAAGGCGTCATGCAGCCGATCGTGGTGCGCCCGATCGCTGACAACCGCTTCGAGATCATCGCCGGTGAACGCCGCTGGCGCGCCAGCCAGCAGGCAGGCACCGAAACCATCCCGGCGATGGTGCGTGATGTGCCGGATGAAGCGGCCATTGCCATGGCCCTGATCGAGAACATCCAGCGTGAAGACCTCAACCCGATTGAGGAGGCGATCGCCCTGCAGCGTCTGCAGCAGGAGTTCCAGCTCACTCAACAGCAGGTCGCAGAGGCTGTGGGGAAATCGCGCGTAAGCGTGGCCAACCTGCTGCGCCTGATTTCACTCCCGGACGTCATCAAGACCATGTTGTCCCATGGTGACCTGGAAATGGGCCATGCCCGTGCGTTGCTCGGATTACCCGAAGAACAACAGGTCGAAGGGGCGCGACATGTTGTCGCACGTGGTCTTACCGTGCGCCAGACCGAGGCACTCGTACGCCAATGGTTGAGTGGCAAACAGGAGCCTGCGGCACCGGTAAAAGCCGATCCGGATATCACGCGTCTCGAACAGCGTCTGGCCGAACGGCTGGGCTCTGCGGTGCAGATTCGCCACGGTCAGAAGGGAAAAGGCCAGTTGGTGATCCGTTATAACTCGCTGGACGAGTTGCAGGGTGTTCTCGCCCACATTCGCTGAAACAAATCATAAGTAGCGTGTAGTCGGAAATCACTACCCGGCAGTTGAATAGGGGCTGAACCGCCCCTATACTCTGCGCGCATTTTGTCGGCACAAATTATGCCAAGTTATTGATTTTGGCGGCTGGCACAAGAGGAGCCCATGTGATGGAGACACGCACGCCAAACCGCTTGCCATTCCATCGCCTGGCTGTTTTCCCGGTATTGCTGGCTCAATTGATTGTGCTGCTACTGGCTGCGGTGACGCTTTGGCAGTGGCATGGAGTCGTAGCTGGATATTCAGGACTTTGCGGAGGCCTGATAGCGTGGCTGCCCAATTTGTACTTTGCCCATAAGGCGTTTCGGTATTCCGGCGCCAGGGCTGCACAAGCCATCGTTCGGTCGTTCTACGCCGGCGAGGCAGGCAAACTGATTTTTACGGCAGTGCTTTTTGCACTGACCTTTGCAGGTGTAAAGCCGCTGGCTCCTTTGGCGGTTTTCGGCGTGTTCATGCTGACCCAGTTGGTCAGCTGGTTCGCACCCCTGCTTATGAAAACAAGACTTTTGAGACCTTAGGGCGTTTGAGGGCACCATGGCAGAGCAAACAGCTTCGGGCTATATCCAGCACCACCTGCAGAACTTGACCTTCGGTCATTTGCCTGACGGCACTTGGGGCTTCGCGCATTCGGCCGCCGAAGCAAAGGAAATGGGCTTCTGGGCTTTCCACCTGGACACTCTGGGCTGGTCTGTTGCCCTGGGCCTGATCTTCGTCCTGATTTTCCGCATGGCCGCCAAGAAAGCGACCTCCGGTCAGCCGGGCGCCCTGCAGAACTTCGTTGAAGTCCTGATCGAATTCGTCGATGGCAGCGTGAAAGACAGCTTCCACGGTCGCAGCGCGGTCATTGCCCCATTGGCACTGACCATTTTCGTCTGGGTTTTCCTGATGAACGCCGTCGACCTGGTTCCAGTTGACTGGATTCCTCAGCTGGCCATCATGATTTCGGGCGATCACCACATTCCGTTCCGCGCAGTGTCGACCACCGACCCTAACGCCACGATCGGCATGGCCCTGTCTGTCTTCGCGCTGATCATTTTCTACAGCATCAAGGTCAAGGGCATCGGCGGCTTCATCGGCGAACTGACCCTGCACCCGTTCGGCAGCAAGAACGTTCTTGTCCAGGCACTGTTGATTCCTGTCAATTTCCTGCTTGAATTCGTGACTCTGATTGCCAAACCGGTTTCTCTGGCTCTGCGTCTGTTCGGCAACATGTACGCTGGCGAGCTGGTGTTCATCCTGATCGCGGTCATGTTCGGCAGCGGCCTGCTGTGGCTCAGTGGCCTGGGCGTGGTTCTGCAATGGGCGTGGGCTGTATTCCACATCCTGATCATCACCCTGCAAGCGTTCATCTTCATGATGCTGACCATCGTCTACCTGTCGATGGCTCACGAAGATAACCATTAAGACTCGCCTTGCGAGTCTGATGATCCCCTCATTGCGGTGAGGGGGCGCCCGCAAGGGCTTGATGTAAAAAACGATTTTGCTTTACCGCTTTAATCTAAGAAAACCTAACCAATACGACGTAAAAGTCGGGAGGAAAGATGGAAACTGTAGTTGGTCTAACTGCTATCGCTGTTGCACTGCTGATCGGCCTGGGCGCTCTGGGTACCGCAATCGGTTTCGGCCTGCTGGGCGGTAAGTTCCTGGAAGGCGCAGCGCGTCAGCCAGAAATGGTTCCAATGCTGCAAGTTAAAATGTTCATCGTGGCTGGTCTGCTCGACGCCGTAACCATGATCGGCGTTGGTATCGCTCTGTTCTTCACCTTTGCGAACCCCTTCGTTGGTCAACTCGCTGGCTAATCGCTCGAATTTTCGAGTTGATTGGTGTGATGGACAACGAACGAGCGAGGTGTTGGCGTGAACATTAATGCAACCCTGATTGGCCAGTCCGTTGCGTTCTTCATTTTTGTGCTGTTCTGCATGAAGTTCGTGTGGCCTCCGGTCATCGCGGCTTTGCACGAACGTCAGAAGAAGATCGCGGATGGACTGGACGCTGCCACCCGAGCAGCTCGCGACCTGGAGCTGGCCCAAGATAAAGCGGGTCAGCAACTGCGCGAAGCTAAGGCTCAGGCAGCTGAAATCATTGAGCAGGCCAAGAAACGCGGTAACCAGATTGTCGACGAAGCCCGTGAACAGGCTCGTGTCGATGCTGACCGCATCAAGGCTCAGGCTCAGGCCGAGATCGAGCAGGAACTGAACGGTGTCAAAGACGCGCTGCGCGCCCAACTGGGTAGCCTGGCAGTCAACGGTGCCGAGAAGATCCTGGGTGCCACAATCGATCAAAACGCGCACGCGGAGCTGGTTAACAAACTGGCTGCAGAAATTTAAGCGAGGGCGATCATGGCAGAACTGACCACGTTGGCCCGACCTTACGCTAAGGCAGCCTTCGAGCATGCACAGGCGCACCAGCAACTGGCCAATTGGTCAGCCATGCTCGGCCTGGCTGCTGCGGTGTCGCAAGACGACACCATGCAGCGCATGCTCAAGGCCCCGCGACTGACGAGCGCAGACAAGGCCGCCACTTTTATTGAAGTGTGCGGCGACAAGTTCGATGCCCAGGCACAGAATTTCATCCATGTCGTTGCCGAAAACGACCGTCTCCAGCTTCTGCCGGAGATCTCCGAACTGTTCGAGCTGTACAAGGCCGAGCAGGAAAAGTCGGTAGATGTGGATGTCACCAGTGCTTTTGCATTGAACCAAGAACAGCAAGACAAACTCGCCAAGGTTCTCAGTGCACGGCTCGGCCGGGAAGTGCGCCTGCACGCTGCGGAGGATGCTGCCCTGATAGGTGGTGTCATCATCCGCGCCGGCGACCTGGTTATCGATGGCTCAGTTCGCGGCAAACTCGCGCAACTAGCCGAAGCATTGAAATCTTGAGTTTGAAGGGGCAGCAGAGCAATGCAGCAACTCAATCCTTCCGAAATAAGTGAAATCATCAAGGGCCGCATCGAGAAACTCGATGTAGCCTCCCAAGCCCGTAACGAAGGCACTGTCGTCAGCGTGTCTGACGGTATCGTGCGGATTCACGGTCTGGCCGACGCTATGTACGGCGAAATGATCGAGTTCCCGGGCGGCGTCTACGGTATGGCACTGAACCTGGAGCAAGACTCCGTAGGTGCGGTGGTACTGGGCGCTTACACATCGCTGGCTGAAGGCATGAGTGCCAAGTGCACCGGCCGCATCCTGGAAGTTCCTGTTGGTAAGGAATTGCTGGGTCGCGTAGTCGACGCACTGGGTAACCCTGTCGACGGCAAAGGCCCGCTGAACAACACCGAGACCGACGCGGTCGAGAAAGTTGCTCCGGGCGTGATCTGGCGTAAGTCGGTAGACCAGCCTGTACAGACTGGCTACAAGGCTGTCGATGCCATGATCCCTGTCGGCCGTGGCCAGCGCGAGCTGATCATCGGTGACCGTCAGATCGGTAAAACCGCTCTGGCGATCGACGCGATCATCAACCAGAAAGACAGCGGCATCTTCTGCGTCTACGTAGCTGTTGGTCAGAAACAATCGACCATCGCCAACGTGGTTCGCAAGCTGGAAGAAAACGGCGCCCTGGCCAACACGATCATCGTGGCTGCCAGTGCTTCGGAATCCCCTGCGCTGCAATTCCTGGCTCCTTATGCCGGTTGCACCATGGGTGAATTCTTCCGCGACCGCGGTGAAGACGCACTGATCGTTTATGACGATCTGTCCAAGCAGGCTGTGGCTTACCGCCAGATCTCCCTGCTGCTGCGTCGTCCACCAGGACGCGAGGCATACCCAGGTGACGTGTTCTATCTCCACTCCCGTCTGCTGGAGCGCGCATCCCGCGTTTCGGAAGAGTACGTAGAGAAGTTCACCAACGGCGCAGTGACCGGCAAAACCGGTTCCCTGACCG
>Ga0207713_1000102_pt1 | contig 139512 bp, 123 predicted proteins | sample KBSS64metaG_FD_184404 | JGI IMG/M metagenome (GOLD analysis project Ga0207713, IMG submission 184404) | Switchgrass rhizosphere microbial communities from Kellogg Biological Station, Michigan, USA - KBS S6-4 metaG (SPAdes) (version 2) | ecosystem: Host-associated > Plants > Roots > Rhizosphere... | reverse complement strand
ATGGTGTCCCAGGGCAGGTTCGAACTGCCAACCTTCCCCTTAGGAGGGGGATGCTCTATCCAATTGAGCTACTGAGACACAGATCGACCACGAAGAAACGCGGTGCGATGGACGGCGTGCATGTTAACGGGCAGGCCTGCTTTTGTCATGTCGTCCTTTGGGCTTTTTAAGTGTAGGCAGACGCCTCGCAGGAGCGTGGCTTTGTTTACCGTGCAAATTGCATCACCGCAAAAGGCCATCATTGCAAAATGCAATGCAGGCACTTCGGGAAAATATCTTAATTCATTGTTTTTAAAGGATTTAATTACCGCTAGACTCTTGGCATGCGGGCTGCTTTAGCTGTTCTCGAAGAACAACGGAGGCAAGCCTCATGAACAGCGCCCTTTTACTCTCGATCGCGACCGCTCTGGCGATTCTGCTGGGCTTTCATTTTGCCCCCGAGAGCGGTGTTCAGCCGGTTGCTCAACGCATGCCTCATTACCTTCAGGTGCAAAGAGCACCTCAACTGGCGGTAATGAGCGATCAGCGCAGCTTTGTCAGCCAAGAGGTGAGCCAGGAGGGCATTCTGCTGCCGGCTCAGTCTTCAGAACGTTTGGTATTTTGAATCACCCCCATCAGGAGCACCGCATGTCCAAATCAGCCGCAGGGTTTTTCATCCTCGCCTTACTGAGTGGCGTTCTTCATCTGTCAGTGGTCCAGGATACGGTCGTCACCCTGCCTTTGATCGCCAGCGGCGTGTTCGGTGCGCTGTTTGTGCTGGCGCTGATTGCCGGGCGCAAGATCAAGTTCGATCCGGTACTGCGTTAATCCTCAACAGGTCCAGCAGATTGGCAACCGTGGTGGACAGTTCGCCTGAATTGTCGAGTCGATGGATCTGCGCGTCACCGATTGAACCCTCTGCCGTGAATAACCCATTGCGGTGCAGCCTCGCTTCAATCTCAGCAAAACTTTCACGACCACGGCGCAGCAGGCGCTCTCGCAGCACTTCATCCTTGACCGTCAAGAGAACCGGCAATAGCGTTGGATACCGGTGCAGCGCCTGAGCCAGATGGCCGCGAGAGCCGTTGACCAAGACGTGCCGACCGTCATTGAGCCATTGATCTATTTCGATCGGAATACCGTAATCCAGGCCATTGGCGTTCCAGCACAGCGCGAAATCACCCTCGACTCTGTGTTGCTCGAACTCTTCCCGGGAAACGCCAATCGCATCCTCGCCCACTGATTCGGTCGACCGCGTGATGACCCGACGCACCACTTCACAATTGAGCGTCTGCAACGGCTCACGAGCGGCTTCGATGAGGCTGTCCTTGCCGGACCCAGAAGGCCCCATCAAGTAAATCAGCCTGCCATCCATCTTGAAATCACCTCCCACTGCACGTCTTCCCCTAGTAAATCGGCCAATTGCCACTATCCTGTACAAGTAAGGAACGCTGATCGAATCTGCACAGCATGCGCCTTCAGGCGTCTCAGGACATCACCTGTCGGGCAAGAGGAAACGGCCAGCAATACGGACCAGGGCAAACTTTTCAAACCAGTCCGCATTTCTGATAATTGGTGCTGGCATAACGCCTTTATCCAGTTCAATATTTGTCACAGAATTGACGCCAACGAACTGGCTACTTTGAGGCATGATGCGAGCCTCTATCAATTCAGGTTGAACATTTGGCCAGACCGCTTGTCATATCAGACATCCTGCGGCCAATCCCGAGAACCGCTCCCCTGAACTAACCGGTTAAATATATGCGCCCATTGAAACAGGCAATTTATTCCAGCCGTACGGCTGACAAGTTCGTCGTACGTCTGCCAGACGGAATGCGTGAACGCATTGCCGAGGTGGCTCGCAATCATCATCGCAGCATGAACTCCGAAATCATCGCGCGCCTTGAGCAGAGCCTTATTCAGGAAGGCGCGCTGGGCGAAGAATTGAGCATGCGCCTGGACAGCCCGGAGCTGTCATTGCACGAACGTGAACTGCTGCAACGCTTCCGCCAACTCTCCCACCGTCAGCAGAATGCTCTTGTTTCGCTGATTGCGCATGATGCCGAAATGGCCACAGACGCTTCCTGATTTCATCCGAAAGTTCAAGCCAGCTTAATCGCTGGCTTTTTTTTGCCTGAAATTCGGACATAAAAAAACCCGCCGATTGATTGGCGGGTTTTTTATATCGATAAGTCAGAGCAGGAAGATCGTCGCCAACCCGAGAAAGATGAAGAACCCGCCACTGTCCGTCATAGCGGTGATCATCACACTGGCGCCCATCGCAGGATCACGCCCAAGCCGCGCCAGGGTCATGGGAATCAACACCCCCGCCAATGCCGCCAGCAACAGGTTGAGCGTCATGGCAGCAGTCATCACTACCCCCAGAGACCAACTGCCATACAGCAGATAGGCGACGACACCGATCACCCCCCCCCAGACCAGGCCATTGATCAGACCTACCGCCAACTCCTTGCGCATCAGGCGCGAAGTGTTGCCGGTGCTGACCTGATCCAGCGCCATGGCCCGAACGATCATGGTGATCGTCTGGTTACCCGAGTTACCACCGATACCCGCCACGATCGGCATCAGTGCCGCCAACGCCACCAATTTCTCGATGGAGCCTTCGAAAAGACCAATCACCCGGGATGCGATGAATGCGGTGATCAGGTTAATTGCCAGCCAGGCCCAACGGTTACGCAGGGATTTCCAGACTGACGCAAAAATATCTTCCTCTTCACGCAGACCCGCCATGTTGAGAACTTCGTTTTCGCTCTCTTCACGAATCAGGTCGACCATTTCATCGATGGTCAGACGGCCGATCAGCTTGCCGTTCTTGTCGACTACAGGCGCCGAGATCAAGTCATAACGTTCGAATGCCTGAGCAGCGTCATAGGCGTCTTCGTCCGGGTGAAAACTCACCGGGTCGCTGGCCATGACTTCAGAAACCTGTTTTTCCGGGTCGTTGACCAGCAAACGCTTGATTGGCAGCACGCCCTTGAGCACGCCGTCGTAATCGACCACGAACAGTTTGTCCGTGTGGCTTGGCAACTCCTTGAGGCGCCGCAGGTAACGCAAAACCACTTCGAGACTGACATCCTCACGGATCGTCACCATCTCGAAGTCCATCAGCGCACCGACCTGCTCCTCGTCGTAGGACAACGCAGAGCGGACGCGCTCACGCTGCTGACCATCGAGGGTTTCCATCAGCTCGTGGACGACGTCTCGCGGCAGCTCGGAGGCCAGGTCAGCAAGTTCGTCGGCATCCATGTCCTTGGCCGCAGCCAGGAGCTCGTGATCGTCCATGTCGGCGATCAGCGTTTCACGAACCGAATCGGATACTTCGAGCAGAATGTCGCCGTCGCGATCGGCCTTGACCAATTGCCAGAGCGTCAGACGATCGTCCAGCGGCAAGGCTTCAAGGATGTAGGCGACGTCGGCGGAGTGCAGATCATCGAGCTTGCGTTGCAACTCGACGAGGTTTTGCCGGTGAACCAGGTTCTCGACCCGGTCGTGATGCGGACCTTCCTGGCGGTGAGTCAGGTCTTCGACCACCCGCTGACGCTGCAGCAGCTCAACAACTTGAGCGAGGCGGTCCTGCAAGCTTTCCTGCGTTTTCTTTACTTCAACTTCAGACATAGGCGAACTCCACTCCCAGCAGCGGGGCACGCCGGAAGGATCAATCAGTCAATTCATGATTGGAAAAACGGGGTACTGAGTAACTACTGGGTAAGTCCATGGAGGTATTCCACAAGCCCCGGCGGGGCTGACGGGCGCAATGATACACCGCCCGACGGTTTTAAACGTTAAAAAATCGTGGCTGAAACAAGTGCTTGCAAGACAAACCTGAGCGCCGCCTGATCCACCAAACTGCGACGACTCATCCTGAAAAGAAAACACACCACGGCCGAAAAATGTAACGACTACCCTTCAGATGGACCGTCATGGAGGACGTTTGATGCGATCGAATGCACATTGTTTTTTGTTGATCACCCTGCTCTGCCCGTCGCCCTGGGTGCTTGCCACGACCGTTCACCGCTGCGAGGCGGCCAACGGGCGCATCACCTTCACTACATTGAGCTGTACGGCCGGAGACAGCCTTTCGCTTCAGGATGTCCGCACCTTCACCCCGGGCAGCGTGACCGCTCTCATGCCGGAAGCCGAGAATCGCGAAACATCAGGTATGAAAATCAAAAGGAGAGATCCGACCGTCGTCGGCAAGACCGATGACAAATGTGGAAACCTCATCAGCGCCAAAGAACGCCGCGAAGCGATCATCAATCAGCGGATTGTTGCCGGCATGAGTCAGCAGGACGTCGAGAGCGCCCTTGGCAAGCCAGACAAGATCAGTATTCGCAATTCGGCCACGAGTTACCGTTACGACACCCGGCGAGGTCGTAGCGCACACGTTGAGTTCGATGAGAGAGGATGCACCAAAGGAAAAGCCAAATCCCAGACGGCAAAAAGCCCGCGTTAAACGCGGGCTTTTTGGTGTTTGGTGCACTCGACAGGATTCGAACCTGTGACCGCTCGGTTCGTAGCCGAGTACTCTATCCAGCTGAGCTACGAGTGCATTTGTGTTTTTATACCAGATCACAACTGGTTGAAGCCAAGTCATTCACATTACTGCAGATGACTCTTAAATGGTGCACTCGACAGGATTCGAACCTGTGACCGCTCGGTTCGTAGCCGAGTACTCTATCCAGCTGAGCTACGAGTGCATTTGTTGCCGCGCATTATAGGCCGTCTAATCTCTATGTCAAACACTTTTTCTAGTAATTTCAAACACTTACCGAAGAAGCTAGATTACAACGTACTACGCAAATAATGGCGGAGAACGGGGGATTCGAACCCCCGACACCCTTTTGAGGTGTACTCCCTTAGCAGGGGAGCGCCTTCGGCCACTCGGCCAGCTCTCCGCAACACGGGGCGTATAATAACCACCCTTTTCCCCGTTTGCAAACCAAAAATTCAATAAAAATTAATGGCTTGGTTCCTGGTCCTTCTCTTTCTTGATGCGAAGGTAGATCTCTTCACGGTGAACAGCCACTTCCTTGGGCGCATTGACGCCAATTCGTACCTGATTACCTTTAACGCCGAGCACGGTCACGGTGATCTCACCGTCACCAATAATCAGGCTCTCCGCGCATCGACGGGTCAAAATCAGCATGCCTATCTCCTCAATCTACATTCAGGGACTACAGTCTGCACAACCAAAAGGCATCACCCGGAATCTGCACCAGCGGCCCGGTCTGCCTTGAGTATTGACTAGCGGCGAAAAAAAAACAGCTTTTCACGCCGTTCAGAAACACGAAAGGCGCGGTATTCACCGCGCCTTTCGGTCAACGCTTACTCGCCCTGGCGAGGCGCGTCGAGTTCAAAGGCAGTGTGCAGGGCGCGCACGGCCAGCTCCAGGTACTTCTCCTCGATCACGACCGAAACCTTGATTTCGGAAGTGGAGATCATCTGGATGTTGATGCTTTCCTTAGCCAGCGCTTCGAACATGCGGCTGGCAACGCCCGCGTGGGAGCGCATGCCGACACCGACGATGGAAACCTTGGCGATCTTGGTGTCGCCGATCACTTCACGGGCACCGATTTCACTGGCGGTCTTGTTCAGCACGCTCAGGGCCTGGTCGTACTCGTTGCGGTGTACGGTGAAGGTGAAGTCGGTGGTGTTATCGTGCGCAACATTTTGCACGATCATATCGACTTCGATGTTCGCGGCGCTGATCGGGCCGAGGATCTTGAAGGCAACGCCCGGGGTATCAGGGACGCCACGAATGGTCAGCTTGGCCTCGTCACGGTTGAAGGCGATGCCAGAAATGATCGGCTGTTCCATGGATTCCTCTTCATCAATGGTAATGAGGGTACCTGGACCCTCCTTGAAGCTGTGCAGCACGCGCAGCGGGACGTTGTACTTGCCGGCGAATTCCACCGAACGGATCTGCAGGACCTTGGAACCGAGGCTGGCCATTTCCAGCATCTCTTCGAAGGTGATCTTCTCCAGACGCTGTGCTTGTGGCACCACGCGCGGGTCAGTGGTGTAGACGCCATCAACGTCAGTGTAGATCTGGCACTCGTCGGCTTTCAGGGCCGCCGCCAGGGCAACGCCCGTGGTGTCGGAACCGCCACGACCCAGGGTCGTGATGTTGCCGCTTTCGTCGACGCCCTGGAAACCGGCGACGACAACCACACGACCGTCCTTGAGGTCAGCGCGAATCTTCTGATCGTCGATCTGCAGGATACGCGCCTTGTTGTGCGCGTTGTCGGTCAGGATGCGAACCTGATTGCCGGTGTAGGACACCGCAGGCACGCCACGCTTGATCAGCGCCATGGCCAGCAAGGCGATGGTCACCTGCTCGCCGGTGGAAACGATCACGTCCAGCTCGCGCGGGACCGGTTGATCGCTGATCTGCTTGGCCAGGTCGATCAGGCGATTGGTTTCGCCGCTCATGGCCGACAGCACGACCACCAGATCATCACCCGCTTCGCGGAATTTCTTGATCTTGTCGGCCACCTGCTCGATGCGCTCTACCGAGCCCACGGAGGTGCCGCCAAATTTCTGTACGATTAAAGCCATCTCAAAGCCGCCTCAGCCCGTGAAGGGCGCCCGTTAAACATTCAAACCACCAAGCGCTGCGACCTGCCAGCAAGCAGGTCGCAGTGGGTCGACCAAGGGTTCGTTACAGTCCCTGATCGGCGAACGGAACCGCCAGCGCGAGCGCTGCGTCCAGGCCTGCGGCATCGACACCGCCGCCTTGCGCCATATCAGGGCGACCACCGCCTTTACCGCCAACGGCAGCGGCCGCTTGCTTCATCAAATCACCGGCTTTGAGTTGGCCAGTCAGGTCCTTGGTGACACCAGCCACCAACACGACCTTGTCCTCATGCACACCGCCGAGCAGGATCACTGCGCGACCGAGTTTGTTCTTCAGCTGGTCAACCAGGGCCAGCAGCGCCTTGCCATCCTGACCGTCGAGACGGGCAGCGAGGACCTTGGCGCCCTTGACGTCCACCGCAGCGGCAGACAGATCGTCGCCCGCAGCGCTGGCCGCCTTGGCCTGCAGTTGTTCCAGCTGTTTTTCCAGCAAGCGATTGCGTTCCAGGACAGCCGACAGCTTGTCCAGCAGGTTGTCGCGGTTGCCTTTGACCAGGTTCGCGGCTTCCTTCAGTTGTTCTTCGGCACCGTTGAGGTACGCCAGCGCCACGGCGCCAGTGACCGCTTCGATACGACGCACGCCAGCGGCAACGCCGCCTTCGCTGACGATCTTGAACAGCGCGATGTCGCCGGTGCGGTTGGCGTGAATGCCGCCGCACAGCTCGACGGAGAAATCACCGCCCATGCTCAGCACGCGAACGCTGTCGCCGTACTTCTCGCCAAACAGTGCCATGGCGCCTTTCTTCTTGGCGGTTTCGATGTCGGTTTCTTCGGTCTCGACCGCGGTGTTCTTGCGCACTTCGGCGTTGACGATATCTTCCAGGGCCTTGATCTGCTCGGGCTTGATCGCCTCGAAGTGGCTGAAGTCAAAGCGCAGGCGCTGACTGTCAACCAACGAGCCTTTCTGCTGGACGTGATCGCCCAGCACCTGACGCAATGCCGCGTGCAGCAAGTGGGTGGCCGAGTGGTTCAGGGAAGTGGCCTGGCGTACCTCGGCAGCGACCTGGGTACTGACCGTTGCGCCGACTTTCAGGCTGCCTGACACCTGGATGCCGTGGTGCAGGAACGCGCCGCCGGTCTTGGTGGTGTCGCTCACGTCAAAACGCGCATCGCCAGCTGTGAGGTAGCCGCTGTCGCCAATCTGGCCACCGGACTCGGCGTAGAAAGGCGTGCGATCAAGAATGACCACGCCGTCTTCGCCTTGGCTCAGTTGCTCGACCGAAACGCCCTCTTTATATAGCGCTACGACTTTGGCGTCGCCGGCAGTGGCGCTGTAACCGGTGAACTCGGTGGCCACGTCAACCTTGACCAGGCTGTTGTAGTCCATGCCGAAGGCGCTGGCGGAACGGGCGCGCTCACGCTGGGCGTCCATCTCGCGCTCGAAGCCTTCTTCGTCCAGGGTCAGGTTGCGTTCGCGGGCGATGTCGCCGGTCAGGTCCATCGGAAAGCCGTAGGTGTCGTAGAGCTTGAACACCACTTCGCCCGGCACCACGGTGCCCTTGAGCTCGGCCAGGTCCTGCTCGAGGATTTTCAGGCCCTGCTCCAGGGTCTTGGCGAACTGCTCTTCTTCAGCCTTGAGCACGCGCTCGATGTGCGCCTGTTGGGAAGTGAGTTCCGGGAAGGCTTCGCCCATCTCGGCAACCAGTGCCGCGACGATCTGGTAGAAGAAGCTGCCCTTGGCGCCCAGCTTGTTACCGTGACGGCAGGCGCGGCGGATGATGCGGCGCAGCACGTAACCACGGCCTTCGTTGGATGGCAGCACGCCATCGGCAATCAGGAAGCCGCAGGAACGGATGTGGTCGGCCACGACTTTCAGCGAAGGCTGGGCGTCATTGGTGCAACCGATGGCCTTGGCCGCAGCGGCCAGCAGGCTCTGGAACAGGTCGATCTCGTAGTTCGAGTGCACGTGCTGCAGCACGGCGCTGATCCGCTCAAGGCCCATGCCGGTGTCGACCGACGGCGCTGGCAGCGGGTGCAGCACGCCATCGGCGGTGCGGTTGAACTGCATGAAGACGTTGTTCCAGATCTCGATGTAGCGGTCGCCGTCTTCTTCAGGCGAGCCCGGCGGGCCACCCCAGATGTCGGCGCCGTGATCAAAGAAGATCTCGGTGCAAGGACCGCACGGGCCGGTATCGCCCATGGTCCAGAAGTTGTCGGACGCGTAAGGCGCGCCCTTGTTGTCGCCGATACGGACCATGCGCTCGGCTGGCACGCCAATTTCCTTGGTCCAGATGTCGTAGGCTTCGTCATCGGTGGCGTAGACGGTGACCCACAGCTTTTCCTTCGGCAGCTTGAGCACGCCGGTCAGGAAGGTCCAGGCGAAGGTGATCGCATCGCGCTTGAAGTAGTCGCCGAAGCTGAAGTTACCCAGCATTTCGAAGAACGTGTGGTGGCGCGCGGTATAACCGACGTTTTCCAGGTCGTTGTGCTTGCCACCGGCACGCACGCACTTCTGGCTGCTGACGGCACGGGTATAGGCTCGTTTTTCCTGGCCCAGGAAGCAGTCCTTGAACTGGTTCATGCCTGCGTTGGTGAACAGCAGGGTCGGGTCGTTGCCCGGGATCAAGGAGCTGGAGGCTACACGGGTGTGGCCCTGCTCTTCGAAGAAGCTCAGGAAGGCTTCACGGATTTCTGCGCTTTTCATAGGTTCTTCCACGGGACTGCGGCCAGAGGCAAATGCATAACGTCGTTCGACGTAGCGACGGCAAAGGGCCGCATTATATAGGCGTTGCTTCCACGGTACAGCGTCTTTGTACGATAGAAGCAACCAATTGGATTATCGGTCAATTATTGCGCGCCGAATTCGGCAAATGCCGCGACCACCTGCTCCATTTGCGCGGCGGACACGTCCAGGTGCGTGACCATGCGCAGCCGCGACGCCGCGCTCAGGATGATGCCGCGCTCGGCGCAAAACGCCTTGAGCTGCTCGGCCCGCTCGCCGACCTGCACGTACACCATGTTGGTCTGAACCGGCTCGACGGTGAAGCCAAGCTCCGACAGAGCCTTGCCCAGGAACGCGGCATTGGCGTGATCGTCTGCCAGACGCTCGACCTGATGCTCCAGCGCGTACAACCCCGCCGCCGCGATCAGACCGGCCTGGCGCATGCCGCCGCCGACCATCTTGCGCAAACGGCGAGCTTTGGCGATGAACTCGCTGGAACCGCACAGCACCGATCCGATGGGTGCACCCAGGCCTTTGGAGAGGCAAACCGATACCGAATCGAAATGCCGGGTGATCTCGCGGGCATCCACGCCCAGCTTGACCGAGGCGTTGTACAGGCGCGCGCCGTCCAGGTGCAGACTCAAGCCCTTTTCAGTGGTCAGTTTGCGCGCAGCGGCCAGGTAGGCCAGCGACAGGACCTTGCCCTGCATGGTGTTTTCAAGCGCCAGCAGTTTGGTGCGGGCGAAATGGAAGTCATCGGCCTTGATGGCCGCGACCACCTGATTCAGATCCAGGGAGCCATCAGGCTGGTTATCCAGCGGCTGGGGCTGAATCGAACCCAGCACCGCCGCGCCACCCCCTTCGTACTTATAGGTATGGGCCTGCTGACCAACAATGTATTCCTCACCACGCTCGCAATGGGCCATCAGGCCCAGCAGGTTGCTCATGGTGCCGGTGGGGACGAACAGCGCGGCGGCAAAACCCAGACGCTGCGCCAGCCACGACTCCAGTTTGTTGACCGTCGGGTCTTCGCCATACACGTCATCGCCCAAAGGCGCGCTGGCCATGGCTTCGCGCATGTCGGCGGTGGGCTGGGTCACTGTGTCGCTGCGCAGATCGATTACCGTCACGATGAAGCTCCCTGAAAAGTGCGTCGAACCTCAGTTCTGAGGTCTGGACTCTTGATAATCAAGTCTTCGCACAGCAAAGCCAAGAGCTGCTTATAAGAAAAGCTGATGAAAACCATCCAAAAGGCTTTATGCACATTCTGAAAATCTGTGTTACAAACTGCACGCCGACGAAATATGCCGTCGGCAACGTTCTCAGGGCGGGGTGCGATTCCCCACCGGCGGTAATGGTGCGCAAAGCACTTAGCCCGCGAGCGCTCGGTCGGGGTTTCGGTCCTGAACGAGGTCAGCAGACCCGGTGTGATCCCGGGGCCGACGGTCATAGTCCGGATGAAGAGAGAACGGGATTGGCACCACAGGATCGTCCCGCAGCCGTGTCACGGGCATTTTTTGCCGAATCGCTTGCGACCGTACCCTGGCATCCCCTTCGATCCAAACGCCCTGTTTTTTAATTAAACAGGAGTCAGAACAGATGCAACCCACCGCAATTCACGCTCACGAGCGCATCGCTTTCATCCAAGCCTGCTGGCACAAAGATATTGTCGATCAAGCGCGCAAAGGCTTCGTCACCGAGATGGCCAACCACGGCTACGCCGAATCCGACATTGATTTCTATGAAGTGGGCGGCGCCTTCGAAATCCCGCTGCATGCCAAGCTGCTGGCCAAGACCGGTCAATATGCCGGCGTCGTGGCTGCAGGCCTGGTAGTGGACGGCGGGATCTACCGCCACGAGTTCGTCGCGCAATCGGTGATCAGCGCACTGATGCAAGTCCAGCTCGAAACCGAAGTGCCGGTGTTCTCGGTGGTCCTGACCCCGCACCACTTCCACGGCGGCGAAGAGCACCACAACTACTTCTTCAACCACTTCGTGCACAAGGGCCAGGAAGCGGCGAAGACCTGCGCCGATACGCTGACCAAGTTGCGTGCAGTGCGTCGTTTGGGTGAGTCGCAGAAGGCTGTGGGTTGATTTCAGGCTGACAACAGCCCCCTGCAGCAGTCCGGCTTGCCGACGGTAGCGTCCGAGAGAATGCCACCGCCGGCAAGCCGGACTGCTACAGGTGATCGCATCGGTTTCAGTGGGGTGTTTGAAGACGCCCCCGCCGGCAAGCCGCGCTGCTACGGGATCGGCGCATGATGCCGTCAGCCCAACTGCTCATCCGTCGTCGGCACGATCAGAATCCCGGCACGCAAGCCGTTCTTGACCTTCGGGTTGGGGAAGATGATGCGGGCGCCCTCCTCCTCCACCACCCAGCGTGAGTCGGCCAGATCCTCGGCCAGCACGAATCCCTTGTCCAGCTTGGTGAAGTTCTCGATGTCCGCCGGAAGGTGCAGGCGGAAAGCATCGCTGTGCTTGATGATCTCTCGCGCCACGCTGAACAATTTCAGCCCGTCGATCTGATCGCCCACCAGCGGCTCGGTGCCGCTAATCAGCTGCTCCAGGGTCGTTTTCAACGGCGCAAGATTGACGCTCTGGTTCTGCCCGAATGGCCGCGCCTTGCCCAGTTCCAGCGTAAAGGCTTCTGCATCGAGCTTGTCGTAGGTGTAGGCGCTGAACACGATCGAAGGCTTGTTCTGCAGCAGCACAGCCTCCATTCCGGCGCGGTGCAGGCGGATCAGCTCGCGGCGCGAATGCTGGCGCCCCTCCTTCCACGGGTAGAGGGCGAACTGTTCGATCTTCGAGCCGCGAATGGCCGTGTGCAGGTCGTAGTGCAGGCGGTAGCGGTCCGGCAGGCTGAAGAAACTCGCCGCCAGGCGCTCCAGCTCGCAGGCACGCATGGCCTCTGCGCCGCTGCCTTGCTCATGACGGCCGTTGAACAGCCGGTTGATATCATGTTCGACGTAACGCTCGCCGCGACGCATCGCCTCGGGGTTGCCAAACAGGAACAGAATGCGCGCCCGAGGCTTGAGTTCGCCTCGGGCAATGGCGTGAATCAGCTCGTCGAGCAGCTCGATCGGCGCGGTTTCATTGCCATGGATACCTGCGGACAACAGCAGATCGGTGCCATTGTCCTTGGCCTCGGGAGGACGCACTTCCAGCGCCCCCTCGGCCAGCCAGCGCATGCGCACGCCTTCGACGGTCAGTTGAGTCTTTTCTGCGGGTTCACGACCCGCCAGGGTCAGTTCAAGCAGTTTGCCGAGGGCGAGCATAAGGCCGATTACCTCTTAGTGATTGCAATCAGGGCCATGGACGTGACCGTCTTCTTCATCTTCTTCGCCGACCTCGGCCGCTTCCATCTCCAGCTGCAGGCTGACCAGGTTGGTCGCCATCGGACGCAGCAGCAGGTTGGCGTATTCGGCATCGCCTTCCTCGACGTCCACGCCGATCAGCAACTGGCCGCGGCCATCCTGCTGAATCCACACCTCTTTGCCCTGCCAGATCACGGCAAAACGGGTGCAGGAGGTTTCCAGCTGGGTGCCATCGGTGTCTTCAAGGATCAAACGCAGCGCGTCGGTCATGCAAAAACTCTCTCTATAAGGCAGGAGCAGCGACGCCCCCTGGTGCATCAATTGATTTGGAAAGGATAGACCGCGCCCAGCTTAAGGTGCTGAGTCAGTTCATCCAGCGCCGTGCGACATTCGGTCAGTAACTGCGGATCGGCCAGATCGCTTTCGCTCAGGCGGTCACGGTAGTGCTTGTCGACCCACTGCGTAAGCGTGTCATACAACGGCGCGGTCATGATAACCCCTGGATTGACCGCCGCCAGTTCAGTTTCGTTGAGCGCCACGCGCAAACGCAGGCACGCCGGGCCACCGCCGTTCTGCATGCTTTGCTTGAGGTCGAAGACCTTCACCTCGCGAATCGGGCTCTCGTCAGCGATCAGGCGTTGCAGGTAATTCCACACACGCTCGTTGCTGCGGCACTCCTCCGGCACGATCAGCAGCATCGAACCGTCGGCACGGGACAGCAACTGGCTGTTGAACAGGTAGGAGCGCACCGCATCCTCGACCGCCACTTCAGTGCGCGGCACGCAGATGGCCTGGAACCGGCCGCCGCGACGGTTAAGCTTGTCGTGCAGTTCGCGGAGCATGTGCTCGGTGTTGAGGAAAGCGTCTTCGTGATAGAACAGCACCTCGCCATTACCCACGGCGATCACGTCGTTGTGGAACACGCCCTGATCGATCACCGCCGGGTTCTGCTGGGCAAACACCACGCCCTCATCGCTCAGGCCATGCAGGCGCGCGACGGCTTGCGAGGCTTCCAGGGTCTGGCGCGCCGGGTATTTCTGCGGTGCCGGGAAGCGGGTGTCGAAGGCCGCGCGACCGAACACGAAAAACTCCACCCCTGCCTCGCCGTAACTGCGGCAGAAACGCGTGTGGTTGGCCGCGCCCTCGTCACCGAACTGGGCGACGGCAGGCAAGGCGGCGTGGTGGGCGAAATGCTGCTGGTCGGCGAACATCGCGCCAAGCACGCGGCTGGTGGTCGGGTGTTCGATACTGCGGTGGTATTTGCAGTTGAGATTGGCGGCGGTGAAATGCACGCGGCCGTCGGCGGTGTCGGCGCTCGGGCTGACCGTGGCGGCGTTGGCCACCCACATGCTCGACGCCGAGCAACTGGCGACCAGCAACGGCATGGATTCTTTCGCCGCACGCTCGATGACCTGGGCATCGGTGCCACCGAACCCCAGCTTGCGCAGGCCGGCGATGTCCGGACGCTCCTGCGGCGCCAGCACGCCCTGGGTGAAGCCCATCTCCATCAGCGCTTTCATCTTCGCCAGGCCCTGCAACGCCGCTTCCCGCGGGTTCGAGGACTGCTGGCAATTGCTCTGGGACGCGACGTTGCCGTAGGACAACCCGCCGTAGTTATGGGTTGGCCCCACTAGACCGTCAAAGTTGACTTCACAGGATTTCATCGGTGAGGCTCCGTGGATCTGTTTTTATAAACATCAATGTTCATTTACACCGCGATCACTGTGGGAGCCGGCTTGCTGGCGAAGGCGTGGTATCAGACACAGATGTGTTGAATGACACTCCGCTTTCGCCAGCAAGCCGGCTCCCACAGATCAAGCGCAAGCCCGGTCAATTCAAGGTGATGCCCGGCGTCAGGCTTGCTGGCAGCGCCAGCGTCCCGCTTTCCAGCGACGCCACCGGGTACGCGCAATAATCCGCGGCGTAGTACGCACTGGCGCGGTGGTTGCCCGAGGCGCCGACGCCGCCGAACGGCGCGGTACTCGCCGCGCCGGTCAATTGCTTGTTCCAGTTGACGATGCCCGCACGGCTTTGCAGCCAGAACTGTTGATAGCGTTCCTGCGAATCCGACAGCAGGCCGGCCGCCAGCCCGTACTGGGTGTTGTTGGCTTCGTCGATGGCCGCAGCGAAATCCACGTAGCGAATCACTTGCAGCAAGGGGCCGAACAGTTCCTCGTCGGGACGCTCGGCTACGTCACTCACGTCCAGGATACCCGGCGTCAGCAAGGCCGCATTGCTGTCGGGCTGGGTCATTTCCAAAAGCGCCACGGCGCCATTGGCCAGCAGGTGCTCCTGGGCTTCGAGCAGCGCCTGGGCGGCACGCAGGGAAATCACCGACCCCATGAACGGCGCCGGCTGCTGATCGAACGCACCGACCTGAATGGTCGACGTCACCTCAACCAGCCGCGCCATGAACGCATCGCCCCACGCACCTTGCGGCACCAACAGGCGGCGAGCGCAGGTGCAGCGCTGGCCTGCGGAAATGAACGCAGATTGAATCACGGTGTAGACCGCCGCATCGACATCCGCGACCTGATCCACCACCAGCGGGTTGTTACCGCCCATTTCCAGGGCAAGAATCTTGTCTGGCCGTCCGGCGAATTGCTGGTGCAGCGAGTTGCCGGTGCGGCTTGAGCCGGTGAAGAACAGACCGTCGATCCCGCCGTTGGCCGCCAGCGCAATACCGGTGTCCCGCGCGCCCTGCACCAGGTTCAGCACGCCGGAGGGCAGGCCGGCTTCGATCCAGCATTGCACCGTCAGCTCGGCGACTTTCGGCGTCAGCTCGCTGGGCTTGAACACCACCGCGTTACCAGCCAGCAGCGCCGGAACGATGTGCCCGTTGGGCAGGTGCCCCGGAAAATTGTAAGGACCGAATACCGCCACCACGCCATGAGGCTTGTGGCGCAACACGGCGTTAGCGTCGCCCAGCGGGCCGCTCTTCTCGCCGGTGCGTTCGCGATAGCTTTGAATCGAGATCGCGACCTTGTTGACCATGCTGGTCACTTCCGTCGCCGATTCCCACAGCGGTTTGCCGGTTTCCTCACCGATGCAGCGGGCGATTTCGTCGGTGCGGGCCTTCAGCGCGGCGGCGAAGGCTTCCAGCACGACGATGCGCTCTTCCAGCGTGCGAGTTGCCCAGGCCGGGAACGCCTGACGCGCGGCACTGACCGCCGCCTCGACCTGTGCAGCGCTGGCGCCCTGGCCTTGCCAGATCACCTGCTGGGTGACCGGGTTCAGCGACTCGAACGCTTCGCCCTGCCCGGCCTGCCATTGGCCTGCGATATACAAAGTCGTCATTTACACACCCTCCCGAGCCGGCGACAGCGGCACCGCGCGCACTTGATCGCCAGCCGTCAGGCGCAGGCGTTTGGCGGTTTTCGGATCGACCACCAGGGTGCCCGCTGCGAAACGCGCAGGGGCGGCAGTCACGCGGCAATCTTCGCGCTTGCGGTTGTGGATAAGAAACGGCGTCGCGTCATCGCCCGGCGTTCCGACAGCCAGCACCAGCGCCTGGCTGTCGCGCACGGCGCGGATCTTGCCGGTTTCACATTCGATGGCAGGGCCTGCGTCGAAGATGTCGACGTAGCCCTGATAGCTGAAGCCCTCGGCCTTGAGCATGGTCAGCGCCGGTTCTGTGCTGGTGTGCACGCGACCGATGACGTCCCGCGCCGCCTGGGACAGGAAGCAGCTGTAGAGCGGGAATTTCGGCATCAATTCGGCGATGAACGCACGGTTGCCGACACCGGTGAGGTAGTCGGCCTGGCTGAACTCCATCTTGAAGAAGTGTCGGCCCAGGCTTTCCCAGAACGGCGAATGGCCCTGTTCGTCGGACATGCCGCGCATTTCGGCGATGATCTTCGCGCCGAACAGCTCGGGGAATTCCGCGATGAACAGCATCCGCGCCTTCGACAGCAGGCGACCGTTGAGCCCGTTGCGGAAGTCCGCGTGCAGGAACAGCGAGCACAGCTCCGAGTTGCCTGTCAGATCGTTCGCCAGGAACAGCGTCGGGATCTCGCGATAGATGTTCAGCTCTTGCGAGGCGCTGACCGTCAGGCCCACCCGGTAGTTGTACCAGGGCTCGCGCAGACCGACCGCACCGGCAATGGCCGAGATGCCGACCACGCGGCCGTCGTCGTCTTCAAGGACGAACAGGTAGTCGGTGTCGCCCCGCTCGGCTTCGCCTCGGAAGGTTTTTTCGGCCCAACCGACCCGGTGCGCCAGACGCTCTTCATTGGCCGGAAGCGTCGTCAGGCCTGCGCCTGTGCTGCGCGCCAAATCGATCAGCGCCGGTAGGTCACTGCTGCGTACGGGACGAACGATCATGCTTTCTCCTCAAGCCGGCTCCTGTCGGGCACCGGCGAACTCTAACCCGCGACACGGCAACTCAAGGGGTTGCCGATGACTCAACTGTCAAACCGCGACGATGCGCACGCTGGCACCTTCACCGACACCCAGCGCCTCGGCGGCAGCCAGGCTCAGGGTCACCGGTTTGCCGGGCACCCAGTCCAGTTCCAGCATCACGGCGCGGTAGTCCTGCAACTGGCTGTTGGCGACCAGGTAAGGACGGCCGCCCTTCACCGCATCGCCGCTGGCAACGGTATCGACTTTCACCGGCACCACGCGGCTCTGGGCAATCGAGCGAATGCCAGAGGTGCGCGCATGCAGGGTTGGCCCGCCGTCGAAGATGTCGATGTAATGGTCGGTCTCGAAGCCTTCGCGCATCAGGATGTCGAAGGTGATCTGCGCACGCGGATGGACCTGGCCCATGGATTCCTGGGCTTCGTCCGGCAACAAAGGCACGTAGATCGGGTAATGCGGCATCAGTTCGGCGAGGAACGTGCGGCTCTTGAGCCCACAGATACGCTCGGCTTCGGCGTAGTTGAGGTCGAAGAAGTTGCGACCGATGGCGTCCCAGAACGGCGAGTCGCCGTTTTCGTCGCTGTAGCCGACGATCTCGGTGACGATCGAGTCGGCGAAGCGCTCGGGGTGAGCGGCCACGAACAGCAGGCGCGCACGGGAGTTGAGCTCCGACCACAGGGTGCCGACCAGTTCGGGCAGCACGTAGAAGCTGGTCAGCAGGCTGTTGCCAGTCAGGTCATGGCACTGGGAGAGCACGTGGATCTTGTTGTGGATCTTCAGTTCGCGGGAGGCATGAACGAAGGTTTCGTTGCGGAAACTGTAGAACGGCTCGGAATAACCGGCCGAGGCAACGATGCCGGAACAGCCCACCAGACGCCCGGATTCGGTGTCTTCGAGCACAAAGAAATAGGTTTCCTCGCCATTGAAACTGACCTCGGCGGCGAACGACGCTTCGGAGGCGGCGATCTTGTCACCCAGACGGCCAGCGTCATCCGGCAGGGACGTGACACCAATCGGACTGTCTGCGGCCAGGCGTTGAACCTCGCTCAGATCAGCCATTTGCGCAGGGCGCATCACCAGCATGGTGTCACTCCTTGAGAAAAAATCGGGCCGGGTGTCCGGCGCATAAGAAATAAATACGTCAAGCATCGCACCGGACCTGTAGCAGCACGGCTTGCCGGCGGGTGCGATAACAAAGACGCCACCGCCGGCAAGCCGTGCTGCTACAGATCAACTGGCGTTGGTTAAACCTTGGTCAGCTTCGCCACGGCACGCTCGAAACGGTCCAGGCCTTCATTGATGTCGGCATCCTCGATCACCAGGCTTGGCGCGAAGCGCACAACGTCGGGACCTGCCTGCAGGATCATCAGGTTTTCCTGTTCCGCGGCGTTGAAGAAGTCCTTCGCCTTGCCCTTCCAGGCGTCAGTCAGGACTGCACCGATCAGCAGGCCCATGCCGCGCACTTCGCTGAACACGCCATATTGCTGGCCGATCTTCTCGAGGCGCGCCTTGAACAGTGCGTGCTTGGCCGTCACGCCACCCAGCACCTCTGGGGTGTTGATAACGTCGATGACCGCCTCGCCCACCGAGCAGGCCAGCGGGTTGCCGCCGTAAGTGGTGCCGTGCACGCCGACTGCCAGGTGCTTGGCCAATTTCTCGGTGGTCAGCATGGCCGCCATCGGGAAGCCGCCGCCGATGCTCTTGGCGCTGGAGAGGATGTCCGGGGTCACGCCGTAATGCATGTAGGCGAACAGATGGCCGCTACGGCCCATGCCGCTCTGCACTTCGTCGAACACCAGTAGCGCGTTGTGCTCGTCGCACAGCTTGCGCGCGCCTTGCAGGTATTCAAGCTCGGCTGGCAGCACACCGCCCTCGCCCTGGATCGGCTCCAGCACCACGGCGCAGGTCTTGTCGCTGACCGCAGCCTTCAATGCTTCCAGATCGTTGTAAGGCACGTGGGTGATGCCGGTGATTTTCGGGCCGAAGCCGTCGGAGTACTTCGGCTGGCCGCCCACGCTCACGGTGAACAGGGTGCGACCGTGGAAGCTGTTCAACGCCGCGACGATTTCGTACTTCTCGGTGCCGTAGAGATCGTGAGCCACGCGACGGGCCAGCTTGAAGGCCGCTTCGTTGGCTTCAGCGCCCGAGTTACAGAAGAACACGCGCTCGGCGAAAGTGGCGTCGACCAGCTTCTTGGCCAGGCGCAGCGCAGGCTCGTTGGTGAATACGTTGGAGACGTGCCACAGCTTGTTGGCCTGTTCGGTCAGTGCACCGACCAGCGCCGGGTGGGCGTGGCCCAGTACGTTGACCGCGATGCCGCCGGAGAAATCGATCAGCTCGCGCCCCGCCTGGTCCCAGACGCGGGAACCCTGGCCGCGTACCGGAATGAACGCTGCTGGCGCGTAGTTGGGGACCATCACCTGGTCGAAATCGGCACGTTGCACCGGTACTTGCTCAACGGACATCGGAGTCTCCTGAAGAGGAACGCCTGCCTGGGACTGGCGAGCGATGGAAGGATTGTAAGGACTGATTTGAGCGCGGCCTTGCCGCCATGCGACAACTTCTTATAGCGCAAAACCGGCTTTTTCAGAGGCTGTCGGCAATACGACATAATGCTTCGCAAAGGCGTAGTTTAAACGTTAGCGGCGCGCAGTAGCAGCATCGTATGGATTTGTATTGCGATCGCGGATTCGCCGACTACCGCTTCTGGCCGGAGGCCGTGGGAGCTGGCTTGCCTGCGATCTATCGCGAAGCGGCAGCAAGCGTCGCGAATTCGGCCTGCCTGACACGACGAGGTGGCAGTTTTACGACTGCTGCGCAGCCGATCGCAGGCAAGCCAGCTCCCACGGCCTTCGGCCAGAATCAAAGGCAGGCGACTCGTGAACCAACCGGATCACCCGCGCTCGGCAGGCACCGACGACAGTTCGAACGGGCTGCTGCTGCGGCGCTGGTTGCGGTCTTCGCGGGGGGTGGCGCCGAAGAAGTTGCGATAGGCGCTGGAGAAGTGCGGGCCCGAGGAGAAGCCGCACGACAGGCCGATCTGGATGATCGACTTGCTGGTCTGCATCAGCATCTGCCGGGCCTTGTTCAGGCGCAGCTCCAGGTAATACTGGCTCGGCACACGGTTAAGGTACTGCTTGAAGATGCGCTCCAGCTGCCTGCGCGAAACACAGACATGCTGGGCGATTTCGTCGGTGGTCAGCGGCTCTTCGATGTTGGCTTCCATCAACAGCACGGCCTGGGTCAGCTTCGGATGACTCGAGCCCAGGCGGTTCTGCAACGGAATGCGCTGACGCTCGCCGCCTTCGCGAATGCGCTCCACCACCAGTTCTTCCGACACCGCACCGGCAAGCTCGGCACCGTGATCGCGGGCCAGCACGGCCAGCAACAGGTCCAGCACCGACATGCCGCCGCAGGCGGTCAGCCGATCGCGATCCCAATCGAACAGATGGCTGGTGGCGATGACCTTCGGAAAGCGCTCGGCGAAATCATCCTGCCAGCGCCAGTGCACCGCCGCGCGATAGCCATCGAGCAGGCCCAGTTGCGCCAATGGATAGACACCCGCGGACAGCCCCCCGATCACACAGCCTGCGCGCACCAGTTGCTTGAGCGCGCCAGCCAGCGCAGACGCCATTGGCGCCGGCGGCTCGTCCGCTACCAGAAACACTTTCTGGCAGCCTTCAAGACGCCCTGCCCACGGTTCGCCCGGCAACTGCCAGGCGGTGCCTTCGACCGGCGGTTCAGCCTGCAGGAACGACATCTCGTAGACCACTTCCGGATGCACCCGCTGTGCGACACGCAGGGCTTCTTCGGCCAGCGCCAGGGTCAGGGCCTTGGTGCCGGGCCAGATAAGAAATCCGATTCGATGGGCAGTCATGTCGTGCAATCCGGAACGTGTCGCAATTTTTTATGGGTCACACGCAGGGCGTGCAAAATCTGTTGCGTTCAGTTGATGGCGGCGATCTGAATGACGCGCAGCATGAACTGTTCTCTCACAAAACGCACCGTTGAAAACGGGGCAATTGCTACTTCAAGCTACCGGACAGGAACTGCTGCAGACGTTCCGATTTCGGATTGACCAGCACCTGGCGAGGGTCGCCGCTCTCTTCGATCAGGCCCTTGTGCAGGAAAATCAGCTGGTTGGACACCTCACGGGCAAAGCCCATTTCGTGGGTTACCACCACCATAGTCCGACCTTCCTGAGCCAGTGCCTGCATGACCTTCAACACGTCGCCGACCAGTTCAGGGTCGAGCGCGGAAGTCGGCTCGTCGAACAGCATCACTTCAGGCTCCATCGCCAGCGCCCGGGCAATCGCCACGCGCTGCTGCTCGCCACCGGACATGTGCCCCGGGTAGGCGTCCTTGCGATGGGCCACGCCAACCTTGTTCAGGTAATGCTCGGCCTTTTCAAGCGCTTCTTTCTTCGGCACGCCCAGCACGTGGATCGGTGCTTCGATGATGTTTTCCAGCGCGGTCATGTGCGACCACAGGTTGAAGTGCTGAAACACCATCGACAAGCGCGAACGCATGCGTTGCAGCTGCTTGGGATCAGCCGCCTTCAGACCGCCATCCTTGTTGGCCACCAGCTTGAGCTCTTCGTTGTTGAGCAGGATGCGGCCGGACTTGGGCTGTTCCAGCAGGTTGATGCAGCGTAAAAAGGTACTTTTGCCCGAGCCGCTGGAGCCGATGATGCTGATCACATCGCCCGCTTTTGCCGTCAGCGAAACGCCTTTAAGCACTTCGTGACTGCCGTAGCACTTGTGCAGGTCCTGGACTTCCAGTTTGTTCATGGTTTCGGTTCTCACAAGTAATCAGTCGCTGAGCAGGCGGCCGGAGCGCAGCGGGGTACGACCCGCGACCTTGGCCATCCAGTAACCCGGCTGGGCGTAACGCAGTTTTTCGATGGCGAACAACACCCCGGCAGTGCCGGCGCAAACGGTGGTCGCACGGTCGTTCAACGGATCGATGACTTCGAACAACGGCTCCCCCGGCTCGACCCACTCGCCTGCCGCACGCAGGAAAGTCAGTACGCCGGTGTGGGGTGCGTAGATCATTTCGGTGCCTTCGAACGGCATGCCTTCGCACGGCTCATGTGCCGGTTGCGGCCACTCGCCGCTGATCAGGCCGTGCCCGGCGAGAAACGCGAGGATGCCCTGCGCATAGGCTTGCGCCTCGACCTTGCCGGTATTGGACTGCCCGCCCAGTTCAAGAGTGGTGGACATGCAGGCCAGCGGGATCTGCGCCTCGGGGAATTTCTTCGCCAGCCGCAACCATGGCAGCGAGCAGGCTTCGTCGAACGAACTGCCGCCGGAGTCTTCAGCCAGCAAGCCGACGCTGACACCCAGGTAGGCCGACAGCGAACGCCATTGCGGCCAGTGCTGGGGCAGCGCGTACATGTGCAGCGAGGCGTCGGTGTCGCAATGCAGGTCGAGCACGATGTCGGCGTTGCAGGCGTGGCTCAGGAGCACACGATGCATGCCTGCCAGTTCGCTGCCCGCAGGCGGCAACTGGTCGAGCACATCGGCCATGGCCTGGCGAATCAGCTTGATGTTGGCCCGCGGATCGTCGCCCAGCTTGCCATCGAGCATCCGCGCCACCGGCTCGCTCAGTTCAGTGAAGTCGCGGTTGAAATTCTTGCCGCTGCCGTATTCGAAACGACCCTGGTGATTGCCTTGCAGCAACTGCCCAAGACCGATGGGGTTGGCCACCGGGACCAGCTCGATGACGCCGTTGAGCATGCCCTGCTCTTCAAGCTTTGCCAGGCGCTGCTTCAATTCCCAGGCCGTGCGCATGCCCGGCAGTTCGTCGGCGTGCAGGCTGGCCTGGATGTAGACCTTGCGCTCGCCCTGACCGAAGCGGAACACACTCAGCGTGCGCTCGGTTCCCAGGGTGCTCCAGGGCAGTCGATGATCGATGCGTTGCATATCAGTGCTTCCTCGGTGCGAGGTAACCGAGCCAGCGGCGCTCGGCCAGCTTGAACAGTTTCACCAGAATGAACGTCAGGCACAGGTAGAACACGCCCGCAGTGATATAGGCCTCGAACGGCAGGTAGAACTGCGCATTGACCGTGCGCGCGGCACCGGTGATGTCGATCAGGGTCACGATGGAGGCCAGACTCGTGGTCTGCAGCATCATGATGACTTCGTTGCTGTACTGCGGCAGCGCCCGGCGCAGGGCCGATGGCAGCAGGATGCGGCGGTACATCTTGGCCTTGGACATGCCCATGGCCCGCGCCGCTTCGATTTCGCCCGGCGGGGTGGACTTGAGGCTACCGGCAATGATCTCGGCGGTGTAGGCGCTGGTGTTGATCGCGAACGCAAGGCACGCGCAGAAGGTCGCGCTCGACAGCCATGGCCACAGGAAGCTCTCGCGCACGGCTTCGAACTGCGCCAGGCCGTAGTAGATGAGGAACAACTGCACCAGCATCGGCGTGCCGCGAATCACATAGGTGTAGCTCCAGGCCAGCAGATTGACCCAGGCGACCTTCGAGACACGCATCAGCGCCAGCGGCAAGGCCGCCAACAGACCGAAGAACAGCGACAGCGCGAGCAACTTGAGGGTAATCAACAGGCCGCCGAAATACAGCGGCAGGTTTTCCCAGACGACGTTGTAATCGAAGATCATAGGTCTGCCACCCTTACGCCCGCCGAGTAGCGTTTTTCGATGTAACGCAGTGCCAGCAGCGAGACACTGGTAATCACCAGGTACATGGCCGCGACTGCGAGGAAAAAAGTGAAGGGTTCGCGGGTGGCATCGGCCGCCTGCTTGGCCTTGAACATCATGTCTTGCAGACCGACCACGGAAATCAGCGCGGTGGCCTTGGTCAGTACCAGCCAGTTATTGGTAAAGCCCGGAATCGCCAGCCGGATCATCTGCGGCACCAGGATGCGGAAAAACACACGCGAGCTGCTCATGCCATAGGCCATGCCAGCCTCGGCCTGCCCCTTGGGAATGGCCATGAAAGCGCCGCGGAAGGTTTCCGAAAGATACGCACCGAAAATAAAACCCAACGTGCCGATACCGGCCATCAGTGGGTTCAGGTCGATGTAGTCGTCGTGGCCCAGTAATGGCGCGACGCGGTTGAGCAGGTCCTGACCGCCGTAGAAGATCAGCAGGATCAGCACCAGATCGGGGATGCCACGAATGACGGTGGAATACAGGTCGCCCAGCCAGGCCAGCCAGCGCACCGGCGACAGCCGCAGCGACACGCCGATAAGGCCGAGCACGATGGCCAGTGCCATGGAGCACAGGGCAAGCTGCAGGGTCAGCCATACACCGTCGAGAATGACGGCTCCGTAGCCTTTCAACATGTAGTGTGGCCCTCGAGCGGGGGATAGAAAAATGGCGCGATCAGAAGGATGGAAACCCCGCCGATTGCGCCATTACGGACGAACGTCGACTTACTTGCCGTAGATGTCGAAGTTGAAGTACTTGTCCTGGATCGCCTTGTATTTGCCGTTGGCACGGATCGCGGCGATGGCGGCGTTGATCTTGTCCAGATCGGCCTTGTCACCCTTGCGCACCGCTATGCCCACGCCGTCGCCGAAGTATTTGACGTCAGTGAAGGCAGGCCCCACGAAAGCGTAGCCCTTGCCCGAATCGGTGTTCAGGAAACCGTCCTGCAGCAGGGTGGCGTCAGCCACGGTACCGTCCAGACGACCGGCGCCGATGTCCAGGTAGATTTCGTTCTGCGAGCTGTACGGCTTGATCTCGGCGCCCAGGGGAGCCAGCACTTCCTTGGCGAAACGCTCGTGGATCGAGCCACGCTGCACGCCGATGTTCTTCCCCTTGATCTCAGCCAGGTTGTCGCTGAGCACGGTGCCCTGCTTCATGACCAGCCGAGCGGGGGTGTTGTAGTACTTGTTGGTGAAGTCCACGGACTGCTTGCGATCGTCGGTGATGGACATCGAGGACAGGATGGCGTCGATCTTGCGCACTTTCAGCGCCGGGATCAGGCCGTCGAACTCCTGCTCGACCCACACGCACTTGACCTTCATCTCTTCGCACAGGGCGTTGCCGATGTCGTAATCAAAACCCACGATGCTGCCGTCCGGCGCCTTGGAGGCGAATGGAGGGTACGCCGCTTCGATACCGATCTTCAGGGGTTTTTCATCAGCGAACGCAGGCTGTACCAATACGGACAGCGCCAGTGCGCCCAGCAGCATGAGCTTTTTCATTCTTGGAACTCCATCGGTAAAACGCGACAAGTGACCATGGGCAATAACGCCCGATGAGCAGAAGGACTAACTGAAATTGCGACGCGAGGCGCTGGCGGGTCTGTGGTCCGACAAGCCTTCGGCGAGTGATCGGCATTTTAGCGGCAGGCCGTAAGTCGATATTTCTTCAATGCGACAACTAGTTACAGAAGCACCGAGAAAGCCGTTCAGCCTGATTGACAGCTCCAAAACATTATGCAAGGAGCTACGAGAGCAAACCTATCAACGAAGCAAATAACGCGCCCATTATTGGCAAAGCCTTCTAATCCGGCAAGTCCAGCGTGGCCAGTGGTGGCTTTGGGGCGATGAGTTGCAGGGGTTTCGGGGTCAAAGGCCTCAACCGCTCGCGCACCGCCACGACACTGGGGTGGGCGGTAACAAATCGATATATCTCGATGTCATCTTCGCTGTGTCGGCCGGCGCGTCCCCCCGTGCTATCGGGCTTGCAATAACCCCTGTGGGAGTGGGCTCGCCCACGAAGACGGATGAATGAGCGATGGAGATACAGCGGATGTACCGCCCCCTTCGTGAGCAAGCTCACTCCCACAGGGGCCGTCGAACTATCAGGAATCCGGGTGAGTCCGGAGCAGGTATCCGAAAAAACGCCCCGCGCGGCGTGCACCGGGCGGGGCGTTCGGGACGTACGAGCGTCAGGCGACGTTCATGGTCTTGTGGGTTTCCACCAGATGGGCCACGACGCCCGGATCGGCCAGGGTCGAGATATCGCCCAGCTGATCGTACTCGCCGGTGGCGATCTTGCGCAGGATGCGGCGCATGATCTTGCCCGAGCGGGTCTTGGGCAGGCCCGGCGCCCACTGAATCACATCAGGCGAGGCAATCGGGCCAATCTCCTTGCGCACCCAGTTGCGCAGCTCGATACGCAGGGCTTCGTCCGGCACCTCGCCGCCGTTGAGCGTCACGTAGACGTAGATGCCCTGCCCTTTCAGGTCGTGAGGCACGCCGACCACTGCGGCTTCGGCGACTTTCGGGTGAGCAACCATCGCGCTCTCGATCTCGGCGGTGCCCATGCGGTGGCCGGACACGTTGAGCACGTCGTCCACCCGGCCCGTGATCCAGTAGTAGCCGTCTTCATCGCGGCGCGCGCCGTCACCGGTGAAGTACATGCCACGGAAGGTCTTGAAGTAGGTGTCGACGAAACGGTCGTGGTCGCCGTACAGGCTGCGCGATTGGCCAGGCCAGGAATCGAGGATCACCAGGTTGCCTTCGGCCGCCCCCTCGATCAGGTTGCCGAGGTTATCCACAAGCGCCGGGATCACGCCGAAGAACGGACGGGTCGCCGAGCCTGGCTTGAGCGCCGTGGCGCCTGGCAGCGGGCTGATGAGGATGCCGCCGGTCTCGGTCTGCCACCAGGTGTCGACGATCGGGCAGTTCTGCTTGCCGACGGTGTTGTAGTACCAGTTCCAGGCTTCCGGATTGATCGGCTCGCCCACCGAACCCAACAGGCGCAGGCTCGAACCATCAGCGCCTTCAACGGCCTTGGTGCCTTCGGCCATCATCGCGCGAATGGCGGTCGGGGCGGTGTAGAGGATGTTCACCTTATGCTTGTCGATGATCTTCGACATGCGGGTGATGTCCGGGTAGTTCGGAATGCCTTCGAACAGCAGCGTGGTCGCACCGTTGGCCAGCGGGCCGTAGACGATGTAGCTGTGGCCGGTGACCCAGCCCACGTCGGCGGTGCACCAGTAGGTTTCGCCTGGCTTGTAGTCGAACACGCGCTCGTGGGTCAGCGCGGCGTACAGCAGGTAGCCTGCCGTGGTGTGCAGCACGCCTTTGGGCTTGCCGGTGGAACCGGAGGTGTAAAGGATGAAGAGGGACTCTTCGGCGCCCATTTCCTTGGGTGCGCAGGTGCTCGACGCGACTTCAAGCAGGGTGTGGTACCAGATGTCGCGATGACGGTTCCACTCGATGTCGCCACCAGTGCGCTTGCAGACGATGACTTTCTGCACGCTGCTGGTTTCGGGGTTGGTCAGGGCGCGGTCGACGTTCGCCTTGAGCGCAGTCTTCTTGCCGCCACGCAGGCCTTCATCTGCGGTGATAACCACCTTGGAGCGGCAGTCGATGATACGACCGGCCAGTGCCTCAGGGGAGAAGCCGCCGAACACCACCGAGTGGATCGCGCCGATGCGGGCACAGGCCAGCATCGCGACCACCGCCTCAGGGATCATCGGCATGTAGATGGTGACCACGTCACCGCGGTGTACATCCTGACCGCGCAGGGCGTTGGCGAACTTGCAGACTTCTTCGTGCAGTTCGCGATAGGTGATGTTGCGGCTTTCGGAAGGGTCATCCCCTTCCCAGATGATCGCGACCTGATCGCCACGCTCGGCCAGATGCCGGTCAAGGCAGTTGTAGGAAACGTTCAGGGTGCCATCGGCGAACCACTTGATGTCGACGCGGTGATCGTCGAAGGAGGTTTGTTTGACGGTGGTAAAAGGCTTGATCCAATCCAGGCGCTTGGCCTGCTCACGCCAGAAGCCATCGGGGTTGACCACCGACTGCTGGTACATGGCCTTGTAGGTCGCCTCGTCTGTCAGCGTATTGGCTGCCACTTCAGGGCGAACGGGGTACAGGGAAGCCGCACTCATCTTTCTTACCTCGGTGGAAATGTTGTTTTTGTATGGAGCCGTTGTATCTGCCGATGGCCGTAAAAGCCATTCGACGATGGTCTTACCGGCCATCAGCATAACGCTGAAACGCCCTGAAGTGGCCGTGGCGCGGCAAATCTTCATATTCGAACTACGACCAAAGAACTAGGCGGGGCGACTGTTTCAGGGCCGAGTCAGCGATTGTTACCGGAATGCTCAACAGTCTTTATCAAAATGGTTTCTATATGTATATCGCACGCAGGCCTAGAATTCGTTCCGCCAACACGGCAAACGATTGACAACTAACAGCCCCCCACACCGGCTTGTCGATCTGGCAACTAAAACCGATAGTTCACTGGCTTCTCACAAGGCCCCACAAGGGCTTTGTGCACCCGGCCGAACGCAATTGGCGTTTAGCCTGGGCAATGAGGCAACCAAGAGGAAACTTGTAATGAAAGCTGCACTGGTTGTAATGGCTCTTTGTGGTTTCAGCGCCGCGGCAATGGCGCAGGACGGACCGAGTGAAATTTCCAGCCAAGCACAACCTGTCGAGAACTACACCTACTCGACCGATCTGGACATCGCCAAAGTCATCTCTGTGGACGAAACGCCCAACGTCTGCAGCGTAGTGCCACAGCACATGACCTACGAAGACTCCCACGGCAAGCGCCACGTGCTCGAGTATCTGGTGATGGGCAACGGGTGCAGTAACGGTTGATAAGCCAACATGCAAAAACCTGTGGGAGCGAGCTTGCTCGCGATTGCGATCTTTCAGTCACCTATTCACTGACAGGTAAACCGCATTCGCGAGCACGCTCGCTCCCACAGTGCAACTTGCAGTCTTTAGCTATTCATTCCAATTCCATGAAGTTTCAACTTATTGGCAATCGTCGTATGGGAAACACCCAATCGTTTACCCAATAAACGACTGCTGGGATGTGCAGCATACAACTGTTCAAGTACCGCTTTTTCAAAGCGCCCGACAATTTCCTCAAGTCCGCCCTCAAGGGAGAAATCCCCCAGCGGTTGACGCACCCCATAATCCGGCAAGCGAATGTGCTCGGCCTTGACCATCCCGCCCTCGCACAACGACACGGCCTGAAACAATACGTTTTCCAGTTGCCGCACGTTGCCCGGCCAATGGTACTGGGCCAGCCGCTCCATGGCCGGGGCGGAAATACCCGGCAGCGGGCAGCCGATCTGGCGGCTGGCCTGATCCAGAAAATGCAGCACCAGCGGATCGAGGCCATCCAGGCATTCGCGCAGCGGTGGGATGTGCAGCGACAGCACATTGAGGCGATGGTAGAGGTCCTGGCGAAACTCACCACGCGCGCACAACTCGGACAGGTCCACCTGAGTGGCGCAGATCACCCGCACATCCAGAAACACCTCTTCGTCGCTGCCGACCCGACGAAAACAGCCGTCCTGCAAGTAACGCAACAATTTGGCCTGCAACCGGGCGCTCATCTCGGCCACGCCGTCGAGAAACAGCGTGCCGCCCGCCGTCAGTTCCAGCAGCCCCAACTTGCCCTCCGCCCTTGCACCCTCGAAAGCGCCGGGGCCGTAACCGAACAACTCGGTTTCGGCCATCGACTCGGAAAGCCCCGCGCAGTTAAGCGCCATCATCGGCGACTGGCCGCGCGGGCTCGCCAGGTGGCAGGCCCGCGCCAGCAGCTCCTTGCCGGTGCCGGTTTCGCCTTCTATCAATAGCGGGGCGTCCAGCGGTGCCATGCGCCGGGCTTCGCGGACCACCGCGGCCATCACTCTGGAGCTCTGGAAGATACTGTCGAAACCGCGCAGCTCCTGCTTGCGCACGTTATAGATGTGCTCACCTACACGGTCGGCGCGATGCAACGTCAGCACGGCACCGGCCATGGCCTCGCTGTCTTCGTGTTCGGATTGCAGCGGCGCGATGTCGGCCAGGAACACATCGCCCTTCACTTTGACCCGCAGCCCGTTGATGCGCGAGCGGTTGGCGCGCACCAGTTGTGGCAGGTCGAAATCCTCGGCGTAACGGGACAGCGGTATGCCCGGCACTTCATCGACCCGGACCCCAAGCAGCTGCGCCGCCGCCCGGTTGGCCGCCACGATGGAACCGCTCATATCGATGGACAGCACCGGAAACTCCAGCGCGCCCAACAAAGCGTTCAGCTCCATGTGCCGACGTTCGCTGGGCATCAGTCCTACGCGCTTGACGCCGAAAACTCCGGGGATTGCTTCGAATTTCGGGCCAAGTGCCTGGAATTGCAGGTTGATAAGGTTCGGACAGCGCAGATAGATGGCGTCGCCGAATTCGCCGCCCACCTCCCCTCCCGATACGTTCACGCCGTAGGAAACCAGCAGTTCGAGGATGTCGCGCAGGATGCCGACGCGGTTCTGGCAATGCACTTTGATGCGCATGGGGAGTCGACTCTCCAAGGCCGGCAATCTTCCTCCGGCATTTTTTATGATGAGCCAAAGTTTACCGTCAAGAATTCGTGACACGTCAAGGCTTTCTATCGCACTTGCACCTAGATATTTCAAGACCCCGTGGCTAACTGTCAGGTTTTCTTTACAGGCACTGGAGATTTCGCGCATCCCATGGGACAGCACCCACACGGCAAATGCCACACAAACCGGTATCTATATCCACAAGCGCGGATCAAACCCGCAACCTATTGCTCAAGAACAAGAACAAACCATTCAGGAGAGCAGCATGAGTACGCAGTACGTCGCCCGAGAACCCGACGCCAGCGGCTTCATCCATTACCCCGAAGCCGAACACGGGGTGTGGAACACCTTGATTACCCGGCAACTAAAGGTAATCGAAGGCCGCGCCTGCCAGGAATACCTCGACGGCATCGAGCAACTGGCCCTGCCCCACGAGCGCATTCCGCAACTGGCCGAGATCAACCGCGTGCTGGAAGCCACCACCGGCTGGCAAGTCGCCCGCGTTCCGGCATTGATTCCCTTCCAGACCTTCTTCGAACTGCTGGCCAGCAAGCGATTTCCCGTGGCCACCTTTATTCGTACCCCGGAAGAACTGGATTACCTGCAAGAGCCCGACATCTTCCATGAAGTTTTCGGACACTGCCCGCTGCTGACCAACCCCTGGTTTGCGGAATTTACCCACACCTACGGCAAGCTGGGTCTGGCAGCCAGCAAAGAGCAGCGCGTGTATCTTGCCCGTCTCTACTGGATGACCATCGAATTTGGCCTGGTCGACACGGCCCAGGGTCGCAAGATCTACGGTGGAGGCATCCTCTCTTCGCCCAAGGAGACCGTTTACAGCCTGTCGCCTACACCTGAACATCAGGCCTTCGACCCGATCGAAGCCATGCGCACGCCGTATCGCATCGACATCCTGCAGCCGCTCTATTTTGCGCTGCCGGATCTCAAGCGCCTGTTCGACCTGGCCCACGAGGACATCATGGGCATGGTGCGGACCGCCACCGAACTGGGCCTGCACGCCCCACGCTTTCCCCCTAAAAACAAAGCTGCCTGACAAAGGAAACCCTTCATGACCGCTCCCCAATCAAACCCGATGAATCAGGCCCACTGCGAAGCTTGCCGCGCCGACGCGCCACAGGTCAGCGAAGCCGAATTGCCAGAACTGCTGCGCCAGATTCCGGACTGGAACATCGAAGTTCGTGATGGCGTGATGCAACTGGAGAAGGTCTATCTCTTCAAGAATTTCAAATTTGCGCTGGCGTTTACCAACGCGGTCGGCGAAATTGCCGAAGCCGAAGGTCACCACCCGGGTCTCTTGACCGAATGGGGCAAGGTGACCGTGACCTGGTGGAGCCACTCGATCAAGGGGCTGCACCGCAACGACTTCATCATGGCCGCCCGCACCGACGAGGTGGCCAAAGGCGCCGAGGGCCGTAAGTAAATGCATTTTTCACAGATTCAGCGCGTACCGGACGATCCCATTCTTGGCCTGATCCAGGCCTACGCCAGCGACCCCAATCCGAACAAGTTCGACCTGGGCGTTGGCGTCTACAAGGACGCGCAGGGCCTGACCACCATTCCCCGCGCGGTCAAGCTGGCCGAACAGCGTCTGGTGGATTCGCAGCCGACCAAGACCTACATCGGCGGCCATGGCGAACCGCGTTTCGGTACGCTGATCTGTGAGCTGGTCATGGGCGAAGCTTCGCCGCTGATCGCGCAAAAACGCGTGGGCGCCACCCAGACCCCGGGTGGCACCGGCGCCCTGCGCCTGTCGGCTGACTTCATCGCCAATTGCCTGCCCGGCAAGGGCATCTGGCTGAGCGACCCGACCTGGCCGATCCACGAAACCATCTACGCCGCAGCGGGACTCAAGGTCAGCCACTACCCCTACGTGGGCAGCGACAACAAGCTCAACGTGCCGGCCATGCTGGAAGCCCTGGACAAGGTGCCGGAAGGCGACGTGGTTCTGCTGCACGCCTGCTGCCACAACCCCACCGGTTTTGACCTGGGCCACGACGACTGGCGTGAAGTGCTCAAGATCGTCAAGCGCCGCAACCTGCTGCCGCTGATCGACTTCGCCTACCAGGGCTTCGGCGACGGCCTGCAGGAAGACGCCTGGGCCGTGCGCCTGTTTGCCGCCGAGCTGCCGGAACTGCTGATTACCAGCTCCTGCTCGAAGAACTTCGGCCTGTACCGCGAACGCACCGGTGCGCTGCTGGTGTGTGCCGCCACCAGCGACAAGCTGGCGGACGTTCGCAGCCAGTTGTCGGCTACCGCTCGCAACCTGTGGTCCAACCCGCCGGATCACGGCGCGGCAGTGGTCGCCGAAATCCTCGGGGACCCGGAGCTCAAAGCCCTGTGGGCCGATGAAGTGGAAGCAATGCGCAGCCGCATCGCGCAACTGCGCCAAGGCCTGGTCGAAGCCTTGAAGCCGCTGGGCCTGGGTGAGCGCTTCGCCCACATCGGCGTACAGCGCGGCATGTTCTCCTACACCGGCATGAGCGACGACCAGGTCGCCCGCCTGCGCAAGGAACACAGCGTCTACATGGTCGCCGCCGGCCGCGCCAACGTCGCCGGCATCGACGCCACGCGCCTGGATGCACTGGCAGCGGCGTTTGCGGCGGTGTGCAAGGATTGATTCTTTAGCTCTGCGTGCCGGCAGGGGTAACCTATAGGATGCCCCGCCGGACTGCTGCAGGAATGTTTGACACAAGGAGAGTCATCATCATGGAGGAAGCCGTCAGCTACGCTCGCGCTTCTCGCGCCACGGCCTCACAACCCCCTCGACAAAGTTCGCGGGGGAATCTGTTTCCCCACGTGTACTACAGCGACTGCTTTGTACGCCGCTTCCAGGCTGCAAGGTTCACCGCGCCTCTGGCCGCCTATCTGGAAATGACCCGCGCAGCACCGACCTGGGTGATCCGCTTGCTGGCCGTTCGCGATGGCCTGGTTCGCTGGCTGGGCATGACGCCTACCCGAGGATTCGTCTCCCGCACCACGCCGCCTGCGGCGGTGTGCACTGGGCACGATCTCGACTTTTTTCGGGTGCTGTCGTCAGACGCCGACAAGCTGCTGCTGACTCTGGAAGACCGACACTTTGAGGTGACGATCGAGGTTCTGCTGATCTCGCAACCTCAGTCGCAAAGCGTCTATGTGTCATCGACGGTCAACCCCCATACGATGGTGGGCAAAGGCTATCTGCGGTTGATCGCCCCATTTCACCGGGCGGTGGTAAGGTCCCTGCTCAACAGAATCCCATGACCCCCTCTGTAGGAGCGCGCTTGCCCGCGACTGCGGTGTGTCAGCCACAGATGCAACAACTGACACACCGCCATCGCGGGCAAGCGCGCTCCTACGGGGCTCGGGGGTGGCTGGTGGTTTTGGTTGTAGCCTCGCATCGCCACTACATGACCAACGGCCATCATTAAAAGTCAGTTTGTCATTTGATGTGCTGTATTCTCCCTCTGCGTTTTATGGACGCGCTGCCTGATCGGCAGTTCAGGGCGGTTCGCCAACTCGCGCAAAACGCAACCGGCGAGCCGAACCAAGCAACTTGTGAGGAGCGACAGACGATGCATGAAATCCCAAACTTCCCCTTCCCAAGCCAAACCCAGCAAAGCGCAGCAGCCCGACAGGAACTCGGTCAGCCGATCGAGATGAAAGCCGGTGCGAAAGACGGTGATAGCAAGAAAGCCCAAGGCCAACGCTGAAGGCTAAGTTTTCAGCCCCTATGCAAGAGCGTCTGCAAGGCGTACTTCCATAAGGGCTGAATTGCTCCGATAATGGACCGCATGACCGAATTTACTGAAACACAAGCCCAGGCCCTGATCGGCACCGCCGAAAAGATGATCGAAATCTGGGCGCGCCTGAGCCCGGAAAAACAGCAAGCCCTGCTGGCCCGCTTCGGCACCCAGGAAAACGCCCTTGCGGCCCTGGTTACCACGCAACTCCTGGCGCCCGCCGCCAAATAATCAGAACAATACGCCCCCGCACTAGGCCGTTTCGTACAGGCCCGGTTCAACCTTCGGCTGCCACTGGCACGCCCGCCTCGTTATCATGTGGCAGCGCTTGCCTTTCAAGCGTCTACGCTCCATCAGGTTTATGCCCCGCTGTTTTTTCTCAAGTGCAATCGTGGATTGATGCTCATGTCAGACGCTTCGAGCGCTGCAACACAACGCCCCACCGCTGTCACCTTGCAGGTCGTCTCCATCGTCCTGTTCACCTTCATCGGTTACCTCAATATCGGCATCCCGCTGGCGGTATTGCCCGGCTACGTCCACACGGACCTGGGTTTTGGCGCGGTGACGGCAGGTCTGGTCATCAGCGTGCAATACCTGGCCACCCTGCTCAGCCGCCCATACGCCGGGCGCATCATCGATAACCGCGGTCCGAAAAAGGCCGTGATCATTGGCCTGTTCGGCTGCGGTCTGAGCGGCGTGTTCATGCTGCTGGCTGGATGGCTCGATGCCTGGCCGATGGTCAGCCTTGTCAGCCTGTTCGTGGGCCGACTGGTGCTGGGCAGTGCAGAAAGCCTGGTGGGTTCCGGTTCCATCGGCTGGGGCATCGGCCGCGTGGGCGCTGCGAACACCGCCAAGGTGATCTCCTGGAACGGCATCGCCAGCTATGGCGCGCTGGCCATCGGCGCCCCCGTCGGCGTGTTGTTGGTCAAGAGCATGGGCTTGTGGGCCATGGGCGTGAGCATCATCCTGCTGGCCGCGCTGGGCATTGCCCTGGCCTGGAAGAAAACCCCGGCGCCCATCGTGCACGGCGAACGCATGCCGTTCCTGCACGTACTGGGTCGCGTGCTGCCCCATGGCACCGGCCTGGCGCTGGGCTCCATCGGCTTTGGTACCATCGCCACCTTCATCACCCTGTACTACGCCAGCCACACCTGGCCCAACGCCGTGTTGTGCCTGAGCCTGTTCGGGGCCTGCTTCATCGGCGCGCGCTTGCTGTTCGGCAACATGATCAACCGCCTGGGCGGTTTTCGGGTGGCGATTGCCTGTCTCTCGGTCGAAACACTGGGCTTGCTGCTGCTGTGGCTGGCACCGAACCCGAACCTTGCGCTGGCCGGTGCCGCGCTGACCGGTTTCGGCTTCTCGCTGGTGTTCCCGGCGCTGGGGGTCGAAGCGGTGAATCTGGTGCCCGCCTCCAGCCGTGGCGCGGCGGTGGGGGCTTATTCGCTGTTCATCGACCTGTCACTGGGGATCACCGGGCCGGTGGCGGGCGCCGTGGCGGCAGGCTTTGGCTTCGCCTCGATCTTCCTGTTCGCGGCCTTGGCTTCGTTGGGTGGGCTGGGGTTGAGCGTGTACCTGTACAAGCAGGCGCAGGTGATGCGGGAGCTGAAAACCACCTCGTAGCAGCACGGCTTGCCGGCGGGGGCGGCGTGTCTGTGACGAATGCGCCATTTGACACACCGCTCCCGCCGGCAAGCCGTGCTGCTACGAGAGCGTATGTGTATTAGAAATCTATCTTTCCGCGCCCCGCCTTGATCGACCCGCGCTTGGACTTGGCTTCCAGTCTGCGGGTCTTCGAACCCAGGGTCGGTTTGGTCGGGCGGCGTTTTTTCTCGACCTTCGCCGCGCTGACAATCAACTCGCTCAAACGCAACAACGCATCGGCGCGGTTCTGCTCCTGGGTGCGGTATTGCTGCGCCTTGATGATGATCACGCCATCGCTGGTGATGCGGCTGTCACTGAGCGCCAACAGCCGTTCCTTGTAGAACGGCGGCAGCGATGAGGCGTTGATGTCGAAGCGCAGGTGCACCGCGCTGGACACCTTGTTGACGTTCTGCCCGCCCGCGCCCTGGGCGCGGATGGCGGTCAGCTCGACTTCGCTGTCAGGCAGGTGCACGTTGTTGGAGATGATGAGCATCAGGCCCCTTCGGTGCTTATTTGATGATCGATGTGCGCTGGGCCATCGATTCGCCGTCGTTGTGGCGCTTGTTCTTGATGACGTAGAACACCCACATCACCACCAGCCACACCGGAATCGCGTACACCGACACCTGGATGCCCGGAATCACCAGCATGATCCCCAGGATCAGCACCACGAAGGCCAGGCACAGGTAGTTGCCGTACGGATACCACAGCGCCTTGAACAGCGGCCGCAGCCCCTTGCGCGACATGTGCTGGCGGAACTTGAGATGCGAGTAGCTGATCATCGCCCAGTTGATGACCAGGGTCGCGACCACCAGCGACATCAGCAACTCCAGCGCATTCTGCGGGATCAGGTAGTTGAGCAGCACGGCAATCAGCGTCACGGCAGCCGACACCAGGATCGCCCGCACCGGCACCCCACGGCTATCGACCCGAGCCAGGGATTTGGGTGCATCACCCTGCTCGGCCATGCCGAAGAGCATGCGCGCGTTGCAGTAGGTGCCACTGTTGTACACCGACAGTGCAGCGGTCAGTACCACGAAGTTGAGAATGTGCGCCGCGGTGTTGCTGCCCAGCATCGAGAACACGTGGACGAACGGGCTGCCGCTGTAGGCATCGCCCGAGGCGTTCAGGTCAACCAGCAGCGCATCCCACGGGGTCAGCGACAGCAGCACCACCAGCGAGCCGATGTAAAAAATCAGGATGCGGTAGATCACCTGATTGATGGCCTTGGGAATGATGGTCTTGGGCTGGTCGGCTTCGGCGGCGGTAAAGCCGAGCATCTCAAGGCCGCCGAACGAGAACATGATGAACGCCAGCGCCATCACCAGGCCACTCGCGCCATTGGGGAAAAAGCCGCCGTGTTCCCACAGGTTGCTGACCGACGCCTGCGGGCCGCCGCTGCCGCTGACCAGCATGTAGCTGCCCAGGGCGATCATGCCCAGGATGGCCACGACCTTGATGATCGCGAACCAGAACTCGGCCTCGCCGAACACCTTGACGTTGGCCAGGTTGATCACGTTGATCATCACGAAAAAGACCGCAGCCGAGGCCCATGACGGGATCTCCGGCCACCAGTACTGCACGTATTTGCCGACGGCGGTCAGTTCCGACATGCCGACCAGGATGTACAGCACCCAGCAGTTCCAGCCGGACAAAAAGCCCGCGAAACCACCCCAGTATTTGTGTGCAAAATGGCTGAACGACCCGGCCACCGGCTCTTCGACGATCATTTCGCCCAACTGGCGCATGATCATGAAGGCGATGAAGCCACACAGGGCATAGCCAAGGATCATCGACGGACCCGCCGATTTGAGCACGCCCGCCGATCCCAGGAACAAGCCTGTGCCGATGGCGCCGCCCAGGGCGATCAGCTGGATGTGGCGGTTTTTGAGACCACGCTTCAAGTCACCTGAATGGGACATGTGTTCACTCATTGTGCAAAGTCACCTTATTGTTCTTGTCTGCGACGGAATCGAACCCGACACGCTCATGACGCGGCGGAATGAAACGGGATGGGTAAATCCCGAGTGGTTTGGCGTCCATACGCCGATGGATCACAGAAAAAACGCGGCGCATTGTACACCTCAAACGCCGTCGTGGCAGGCGCGGGGTCCATGGGTGAAAAACGCAGAAAAGAAAACGCCAGTCACAGGGACTGGCGTTTTTTTACATCAAGCCAGGATCACTCAGGCTTGCGACGACCAAAGCCCGGACGCTGGCCCGAACCTGCCGGTGCACCGCGACGCTTGCCCGATGGGGTCTTGTCGTCGTCCACCAGCTTGATGCCAGGACGGGTAGTCTTGGGCTTGGCCGGGCGCTTGTTCATTTCGCTCGGGCGCTCGGCCACTGGCGTGCCACGGCTGTTGTCGCTACGACCGCCTGCCGCTGGACGCGGTGTGCGGGCCGGGCGGCTGCCGTCGGCAGGCTTGCGTGCAGGACGCTCGCCATCGGCCAGGCGCGGCTCGCGGGCCGGACGCTCGGCAGGCGCTGCATCCTTGGCCGGGCGCAGCTGACGCACGCGCTCGCCCTTGCCCAGCGGACGGGACGACTGGCGTTGAAGGCGTGCCAGCTTGTCCTTGGTCTTGGCGTTCATCTGCGGCATCGCGACCGGCGTCAGGCCGACTTCGGCGCTGAGGATGTCGACTTCCTGCTGGCTCATTTCGCGCCAGCGACCCATCGGCAGGTCGGAGTTGAGGAACACCGGACCGAAACGCACGCGCTTCAGACGGCTGACCACCAGCCCCTGGGATTCCCACAGGCGACGGACTTCGCGGTTGCGACCTTCCATCACCACGCAGTGGTACCAGTGGTTGAAACCTTCGCCGCCCGGTGCCTGCTGGATGTCGGTGAAACGCGCCGGGCCGTCTTCCAGGATCACGCCGTTCTTCAGACGCAGCAGCATGTCGTCGTCGACTTCACCACGCACGCGCACGGCGTATTCGCGGTCCATCTCGAACGATGGGTGCATCAGGCGGTTGGCCAGCTCACCGTCGGTGGTGAACATCAGAAGACCGGTGGTGTTGATGTCCAGGCGACCGATGTTGATCCAGCGGCCCTCTTTCGGGCGCGGCAGGCGGTCGAACACGGTCGGACGGCCTTCCGGGTCGTCACGGGTGCAGATTTCGCCATCGGGCTTGTTGTACATGATGACGCGGCGAACCGTTTCGGCCGCTTCTTCGCGCTTGATCACGCGACCGTCGACGGTGATCGCGTCGTGCAGGTCGACGCGCTGACCCAGGCTTGCCTGAACGCCGTTGACCTTGATCCGGCCTTCGCCGATCCAGGCCTCGACGTCACGGCGCGAGCCGACGCCGATACGCGCCAGCACCTTTTGCAGTTTCTCGCCTGCTGGGCCGATCTCTTTGTCCTGCTTGTCTTGTTCACTCATCTGGGCACCTCCCGGTGTGTCGAATCTGAAGTGTCTGGCGAACGGGATCGCCAAAAGGCCGCGCATCATACGCTCATGACGGCGGTTGCGCATCAGAGACTAGATGAAAACCGTCGGTTCGTGAGGATTTCTTCCGATGGGTGGACGCCATCAACCCGTAGCAGCACGGCTTGCCGGCGTCAGGGCCCTCGAGGTCGCCGTCGCCGGCAAGCCGGACTGCTACGAAGTATTACTGCGCCTCCGGATCGTCCTCATCAGTCAACAAATCATCGAAGTCGGTCTTGAGGCCCAATTCCATGGTGTCCAGTTCGGCCAGCAGGCTGCGGAAGCTGGTTTCGTCCCGGGGCGCTTCGGGCTCCTGGGGTTCGCCGTCCTCGGCCAGCGCCGCATCGGCCAGCGCCTGCAGATGCGCGGGCACCGGGGCGTCGTCGAAATCCAGCACCGGCTCGGCCTCCATCTCCCGCAGGTCAGCCAGAGGCGGCAGTTCGTCCAGGCTTTTGAGGTTGAAGTGATCGAGAAACGCCTTGGTGGTGGCAAACATCGCAGGTTTGCCGGGCACGTCCCGATAGCCCACGATCCGGATCCACTCGCGTTCCATCAGCGTCTTGACGATGTTGCTGTTCACCGCAACGCCGCGCACATCCTCGATCTCGCCCCGGGTGATGGGCTGGCGGTAGGCAATCAGCGCCATGGTTTCGAGCAAGGCACGGGAATAACGCTGGGGGCGCTCCTCCCACAACCGTCCGACCCAGGGCGCGAATTTTTCGCGGATCTGCAGGCGGTACCCCGAAGCCACCTCTTTCAACTCGAACGCACGGTTGTCACAGGACTTGCCCAGCAGCGTCAGGGCTTTCTTGAAAACCGCAGGCGCCGGGCGCTCGGCCTCCTCGAACAGCTCGTACAGGCGCTCGAGCGATTGCGGTTTACCGGAGGCCAGCAGGAAAGCTTCAAGCAGCGAGGCGAGGTCACGGGGTTCGTTCAGGTTCATCGATCGTTCTTGCTCTTTATTCGGCTCGCGCGCGCACATGGATGACAGCGAAGGGTTCGTTCTGCACCAGTTCCACCAGTTGTTCCTTGACCAGTTCCAGCACGGCCATGAACGTCACCACCACCCCCAGGCGCCCCTCCTCTGCCGTGAACAGCTCGGCGAAGGGCACGAAACCTGCGCCCTTCAAACGCTCCAGCACGTCGCTCATGCGCTCGCGGGTGGACAGGGTTTCGCGGCTGATCTGATGGCTCTCGAACATGTCGCCACGGCGCAGCACCTCGGCCATGGACACCAGCAGCTCTTCAAGGGCCACGTCCGGCAATAGCTTGCGCGCCCGGGCTTCAGGGGCGTCGAGCTTGGGCACGATGACATCGCGACCCACGCGGCTCAGGGTGTCGATGCCCTCGGCGGCGGCCTTGAAGCGCTCGTACTCCTGCAGGCGGCGAATCAGTTCGGCTCGCGGATCGTCCTCTTCGGCTTCGGCGGCTTCCGAACGCGGCAGCAGCATGCGCGACTTGATCTCGGCGAGCATTGCGGCCATCACCAGGTACTCGGCGGCCAACTCCAGGCGCACGGTCTTCATCAACTCGACATAGCCCATGTACTGGCGCGTGATCTCCGCCACCGGAATGTCGAGGATGTTGATGTTCTGTTTGCGAATCAGGTACAGCAGCAGGTCGAGCGGGCCTTCGAAGGCTTCGAGAAAGACTTCCAGCGCATCCGGTGGAATGTACAGGTCCACCGGCATCTGCGTGACGGCCTGGCCGTAGACCATGGCAAACGGCAATTCCTGCTGGGCATCGGCCTGGGGATCCAGCGTCGACTCTTGGGCCTGCGCTTGGGTCACTCGACTTCGACCCCGAACGGCGTCGGGTCGCCGCAACCGACGCGCACCACCTGCGGCTCGCCTTCGGACAGGTTGACCACGGTGGATGCCGACACCCCGCCGTGACCTGCGTCGATGATCAGATCCACCTGATGTTCCAGCACTTCGCGCATTTCAAACGGGTCGCTCATCGGCAGGGTTTCGCCGGGCATGATGAGGCTCACGCTCATCAGCGGCTCGCCCAGCTCCTGCAACAGCGCCTGGGCTACCGGGTGACGCGGCACTCGCAGGCCGATGGTGCGGCGCTTGGGATGCAGCACCAGGCGCGGCACTTCGCGCGTGGCGTTGAGAATGAACGTGTACGGCCCCGGCGTGTGCGCCTTGAGTTCGCGAAAGGCTGCGGTGTCGACCTTGGCGAACAGGCCCAGTTGCGACAGATCGCAACACATCAGGGTGAAGTTGTGCTTGTCGTCGAGCTGACGCAAACGGCGGATGCGCTCTACGGCGCTTTTGTCGCCCATCTGGCAACCCAGCGCGTAGGACGAATCGGTGGGGTACACCACCAGCCCCCCGCGCTTGATGATGTCCACGGCCTGCTTGATCAGACGCGCCTGCGGGTTCTCCGGGTGGACCTGGAAAAATTGACTCACGGTATCTTCCTGTTCAGACGGCAGTAGGCTGGTCATGTTTGAACCGACGCCACAAGGGCGGCAGATCCTCCGGTAAGGGGCGGTAGACGCCGATCTCGGACCAGGCGCCTGGGGCATGAAAATCGCTGCCGGCAGTCACCAGCAGACCGAACTCTCGGGCAAGAATCGCAAGGCTGCCCACCTGGTCGGCAGGTTGCAGGCCGTTGACCACCTCGAGCGCCTGGCCTCCGGCGGCAAGGAACTCGGACACCAGCCTGCGGCGCTTGCTGCGAGTGAAATCATAATGCCAGGGGTGTGCCAGGCTGACCCACGCCCCGGCGCTGCGCAGCGTGGCGACGGTGTCCTCGAGGGTTGGCCAGTGCTGCTTGACGTCGCCCAGCTTGCCCGCGCCCAGCCACTTGCGAAACGCTTCGGCACGATCTTTCACAAAACCTTCATTGACCAGAAAATCAGCGAAGTGCGGGCGCGCCGGCGCATTGCCGCTGTCACCGAGGGCCATCTGCACCGCTCGGGCACCTTCCAGCGCCCCGGGCATACCTTTCATCGCCAATTTGCGGCTGATTTCTTCTGCCCGCAGCCACCGTCCAGTGTGCAATTGCTCAATGGCATCGAGCAACGGCCTTGCATCGACATCAAAACCGTACCCCAGAATATGGATGGTGGCCCCACCCCAGGTGCAGGACAGTTCGATGCCGTTGATGAGCTGCATATCCAGCGCAAGCGCCGCCGCGCGGGCTTCTTCGAGGCCTTCGATGGTGTCGTGATCGGTCAGCGCCAGCACCCGGACGCCGTTTTCATGGGCGCGCGCGACGAGGGCCGCGGGCGCCAGGGCGCCATCGGAAGCAGTACTGTGACAATGCAGATCGACATTCATGGGGGCGCTTTCGCAGTCATTGATGTTTGTTATTATGCCGACACATCCAGCTTCTGGCTCTTACTGTGAAACAATTCATCGACTTCATCCCGCTTATCCTGTTCTTCATCGTCTATAAAATCAGCCCCCAAGCCGTCGACATCATGGGCCATAGCTTCATGGTAGGCGGGATTTTCAGCGCCACCGCGATGCTGATCGCCAGTTCCATCGTGGTGTACGGCGTTCTTTACGTGCGTCAGGGCAAACTGGAAAAAAGCCAGTGGCTCACGCTCGCCGCCTGTCTGGTCTTCGGTAGCCTGACCCTGGCCTTCCACAGCGAAACATTCCTCAAATGGAAAGCCCCGGTGGTCAACTGGGTATTCGCCCTGATCTTCGCCGGCAGCCACTTCATCGGCGACCGCCTGCTGATCCAGCGCATCATGGGCCACGCCCTGACCCTGCCACAGGCTATCTGGGTCAAACTGAACATCGCCTGGATCGTGTTCTTCCTGTTCTGCGGTGCCGCCAACCTTTATGTGGCTTTCACCTACCAGGACTTCTGGGTTGACTTCAAAGTCTTCGGCAGCCTGGGCATGACCCTGATTTTCCTGATTGGCCAGGGTATTTTCCTCGCCCGTCACATGCACGATGCCGACGCATCGGCACAACCTTCCACCAAAAAGACCGAGGACTGAAATGCTCTACGCAATCGTGGCAACAGACGTCGCCAACTCGCTGGAAAAGCGCCTGGCCGCCCGCCCTGCGCACCTTGAGCGCCTGACCGCGCTGAAAAACGAAGGCCGTATCGTGCTGGCCGGCCCCCTGCCTGCCGTAGACAGTAACGATCCGGGCGCTGCGGGCTTCACCGGCAGCCTGATCGTTGCCGAGTTCGAATCCCTGAGCGCCGCCCAGGCCTGGGCTGAAGCCGATCCGTACAAGGCCGCTGGCGTGTACGATCACGTGGTGGTCAAGCCGTTCAAGCAAGTGCTGCCGTAAGCCCCCTGTGGGAGCGGGCTTGCCCGCGAAGACGGATGATCCGGCAATGCGATATTGCCTGGACCGCCGCCTTCGCGGGCGAGCCCGCTCCCACAGTTCGTTATTGATACAGGATCATCGATCCCCCGCATTGCCCTTTCCCACCGCTCATTATTCGCCTCCCCTTGCCGATATCCTGCCAATACCAACAATAGTCAGGAGTCCAGATGCGTCCACGTCCGTGGTGTCTGCTGGCGGCCGCGCTGGCCGTCTCAGCGATGAGCCCCAATGTTCAAGCCGAAGAAACCAGTGACACTGTCAGCCATGCGTTGCCGTTGCCCAGCACGGCCACCCAGTTGACCGAGTTGCGCCAGCGCTTGGCCGAAAGCGAGAAACAACGCGAAGAATTGACCCAGAAGCTGCAGAATGCGGACGCGCAGCGCGAAAGTAATCAGCTTGAACGCCTGCGCCAGGAGAACCAAAGGCTTAAACTGCAGCTCAAAGAAGTACAATCGGCGATGCCTGCGCGCATGCTGACCGAGCAACAACAATGGTTCGTCACAGGGGGCGGCGTTGCAATGGTGGCCCTGCTGTGCGGTATCTTTGCCAGCGGCTGGCGTAGACAGCGTCGGCAATGGCTAAATTGAGTGAGTCATGAGCGAGCTGTTACTTATTGATGATGACCAGGAGCTGTGCGAGCTCCTGAGCAGTTGGTTGAGCCAGGAAGGCTTTCAGGTGCGGGCCTGCCACGATGGCATGAGTGCTCGCAAGGCGCTGGTCGATGCCGCTCCCGCGGCCGTGGTGCTGGACGTGATGCTGCCCGACGGCAGTGGTCTGGAGTTGCTCAAGCAATTGCGTACCGACCACCCTGACCTCCCCGTGCTGATGCTCTCGGCGCGCGGCGAACCCCTTGACCGTATCCTGGGCCTTGAACTGGGCGCCGACGATTACCTGGCCAAGCCCTGCGACCCTCGCGAGCTGACTGCCCGCCTGCGCGCGGTGCTGCGCCGCAGCCATCCGACCGCGGTGTCCAGCCAGATCGAGTTGGGGGACCTGTGCTTCAGCCCGGCCCGTGGCGTGGTGACCATCGACGAGCAGGAATTCACCCTGACCGTTTCCGAAGCCCGCCTGCTTGAAGCCCTGCTCGGGCAGCCCGGCGAGCCGCTGGACAAACAGGAACTGGCGCAACTGGCGCTGGGGCGCAAGCTGACCCTGTACGACCGTAGCCTGGACATGCACGTAAGCAACCTGCGCAAGAAGATCGGCCCCCACGCCGACGGCCGCCCACGGATCGTGGCGCTGCGTAGCCGTGGCTATTACTACGCGGTGTGAAAGCGGCGCTCCACCTGTAGGAGTGAGCTTGCTCGCGATAGCGGTACATCAGTGACGGATTCGTAGCTGACATGCCGCTATCGCGAGCAAGCTCACTCCTACAGGTTACCCGGCGACTCTGTAAGGCTCATGACAAACCCTCTTTACCCAAGCTTTACCCACGCCTGACCTCGCTTGACCTTGATCTCCATAAACTGGCCACAACCGGCACAGAGCCGGATTCGAGACAAGGAGATTCACCATGCGCAAGACTCTGATGGCTTTGATGTTCGCTGCTGCTCTGCCTACCGTTGCGATGGCACAGCCCGCAGAAGGCGGTCACATGGGCGGCCCTGGCTTCGACGGTCCTGGCATGCACCACCACAAGGGCCCGTTCGACAAGCTGAACCTGACCCCTGAACAGCACCAGAAAATCGGCAAACTGATGGGCGATCAATGGCGCGGTCGTTCCGAGATCACCCAGAAATACCTGGCCAAGCTCTCGCCAGCCGATCAGAAGGCCATGAAGGATGAAATGGAGGCCAGCCGGGCGAAAACCCAGACTGACATCCGCGCCATGCTGACCCCGGATCAGCAGAAGACCTTCGACCAGATGCAGAAGGATCGCGAGCAACGCCGTGCCGATCGCGCCGAATTCGAAGCCTGGAAAGCACAGAAAGCGACCAAGACCCAGTAACCCGCAGTTGACGCGGCGTTACACTCCCCAACCCGACACGACCCCAAGCGTGTCGGGTTTTTCCAATTGAAGGGCCGCCGTCCGGGGGCCAAACGAGGGCCTCACGTGCGTTCATTGTTCTGGCGAATCCTGGCGAGCTTCTGGCTCGCAATCGCGTTGGTGGCAGGTCTGTCGATTCTGCTTGGGCACATGCTCAATCAGGATGCCTGGATTCTCAGTCGCCACCCGGGCCTGCACAAGTTGCCGGAAAAGTGGACGCAGCTGTATGAAGAACAAGGCCAGGACGCGGCCCAGGATTACCTGCAGGACCTCAAGCGCAAGTATCATTTTGACGTTCAGGTGCTCAACGACAGCGGCGAAGCGGTGGTGCCCGGCACCTTCCCGATGCGCGCCGCAGCCTTCGAGGCGCGTCAGCAGAAGGACGACCAGCGCCCCCTGCCCTGGCGCCGCCTGACGGCCGAGTACACCAGCGAGAAAAGCGGCGAGACGTACCTGCTGATCTACCGCATTCCGCACCCCGAACTGGATGCCTGGCACCGCCAGAGCCTGCTGTGGCCCCTCAGCGCGCTGGGCATCGCGCTGGTGGTGCTGACGCTGTTCAGCCTGCTGGTGACTCTCTCGATCACTCGCCCCCTGAGCCGTCTGCGCGGTGCGGTGCATGACCTGGGGCAGACCACTTACCAACAGAACAGCCTGGCGCAACTGGCCAACCGCCGAGACGAGTTCGGCGTGCTCGCCCACGACTTCAATCGCATGGGTGCGCGCCTGCAAAGCCTGATCACCAGCCAGCGTCAATTGTTGCGTGACGTGTCCCACGAGCTGCGTTCACCGCTGGCGCGGCTGCGCATTGCCCTGGCCTTGGCCGAGCGTGCGGAACCTGCCGAGCGGGAAAAACTCTGGCCGCGCCTGACCCGCGAGTGCGACCGGCTGGAAGAGTTGATCAGTGAAATCCTGGCACTGGCCCGCCTGGACGCCGACATGGGCAGCGCCGCGCCGGTGGACCTGCCGGGGCTGCTCGAACACCTGAAGGCCGAAACCGAGCTGAGCAGCACCGAGCAGACAGTCGCAGTACATGCTGCGCCCGGCGTCAGCCTGCAAGGCTGGCCGAATGTGCTGGAGCGCGCCCTGGACAACCTGCTGCGCAACAGCCTGCGCTTCAACCCGGTGGGCCAGCCCATCGAATTGACGGCCAGCATGATCGACGACGCGCTACACATCAGCGTGCGCGATCACGGTCCTGGGGTCAGCGCTGAGCACCTGGCGCAGCTGGGCGAACCCTTCTACCGCGCCCCCAATCAGACCGCGCCGGGCTACGGCCTGGGCCTGGCGATTGCCAAGCGCGCGGCGGAGAAGCATGGCGGCAGTCTGGTGTTCGAAAATCACCCGCAGGGCGGGTTTGTGGCGAGCATCGTGGTGCCCCGCGAAATCGGGGTTTAACAGGGACTCCCCTGTGGGAGCGAATTCAGTCGCGAGACGATGGTGCAGCCGACAAAGATGCGCCGAATGTCATGGCCTCTCGCGAATGAATTCGCTCCCACAGGAAAGTATTCAGTCAGTTAGTCTGGCGAAGATTCAGCCCTGCCACTCACTGACGAAATCAGCCACGTCTGCCTTTGGCGCCTCGCGCGGCGGGTTCAGCGGGGTGCCCAGGTAGAGGAACGCAACCACTTCTTCATCGGCAGACAATCCCAGCCCTTTGGCCACCTGCGGCGAGTACGCCAGATCGCCGGTGCGCCATACCGCGCCCACGCCCATCGAATACGCCGCCAGCAGGACCCCGTGGGCCGCGCAGCCTGCGGTGATGACCTGCTCTTTCTTCGGCACCTTGTAGTGATCCTGTAGACGGGCGATCACCACGACTACCAGCGGTGCGCGCAGAGGGCCCGAGCGAGCTTTATCCAGCGCCTTCTCGTCCGCCTCGCCGCCCTTGTCGATCAGCGCCTGGGCCAGCAATTCACCCATACGGTTGCGCGCCTCGCCTTCCACGGTCAGGAAGCGGTAGGGCTTGAGCCCGCCATGGTCCGGCGCACGCACGGCGGCGCTGAAGAGCGCTTCGCGCTGCGCGGCGTCCGGGGCCGGTTCGATCAGCCGGGGAACCGATACGCGATTGAGCAAAAGGTCGAGCGCTTCCATAAGTCGTCTCCTGAAAATGATGGGGCATTGTAGTGCCGCAAATGCGTTCTTGAACTTCAATAACGAATGACAGTGGCATTTACTTACACGACTCTCGGAAATGCCTTCGGTTTACTTGCCCGGACCTGCGGGTAGAATGAGCGCCTTTCCACTACCAGATCAGAGCGACTGCATGGCGTTGCCGACCCTTCGCATCATCGGTTTCATTATCGGCATCTTCCTCATCACCCTGGCCATCGCCATGGTCATCCCGATGGCGACTCTGGTGATCTTCGACCGCACCGGCGACATGCCCTCGTTCCTCTGGGCCAGCATGGCCACTTTTATCGCGGGCCTTGCGCTGGTCGCTCAGGGCCGCCCGGAACACGTTCACCTGCGCCCACGGGACATGTACCTGCTGACCGTCAGCAGTTGGGTGGTGGTCTGTATCTTCGCCGCGTTGCCGTTTCTGTTCACCCAGCACATCAGCTACACCGACTCGTTCTTCGAGAGCATGTCCGGCATCACCGCCACCGGCTCCACGGTGCTCAGCGGGCTGGACAAAATGTCGCCGGGGATTCTGATCTGGCGCTCGCTGCTGCACTGGCTGGGCGGTATCGGCTTCATCGGCATGGCGGTGGCGATTTTGCCGTTGCTGCGCATCGGCGGCATGCGGCTGTTCCAGACCGAATCTTCGGACCGCTCCGAGAAAGTCATGCCACGTTCGCACATGGTGGCCAAGTACATCGTGCTGGTGTACGTCGGCATCACCATCCTGGGCAGCCTGGCGTTCTGGTGGGCGGGCATGAGCCTGTTCGATGCGATCAACCACGCGATGTCGGCCATCTCCACGGGCGGTTTCTCCACCTCCGACCAGTCCCTGGCCAAGTGGCCGCAACCTTCGGTGCACTGGGTGGCGGTGGTGGTGATGATCCTCGGCAGCTTGCCGTTCACCCTTTACGTCGCGACACTGCGCGGCCACCGCAAGGCGATGATCAAGGACGAGCAGGTTCAGGGTTTCATCGGCCTGTTGCTGCTGACCTGGCTGGTGATGACGCTGTGGTACTGGGCAACCACCGACTTGCCCTGGTATGACGCGCTGCGCCACGTGGCCCTGAACGTGACCTCGGTGCTGACCACCACTGGCTTTGCGCTGGGTGACTACAGCCTGTGGGGCAACTTTGCGCTCATGTTCTTTTTCTATCTGGGCTTCATCGGCGGCTGCTCGGGCTCGACGGCCGGGGGCGTAAAGGTGTTCCGTTTCCAGGTCGCCTACATCCTGCTCAAGGCCAACCTGCATCAGCTGATTCACCCGCGCGCGGTGATCCGGCAGATGTACAACGGCCACCGGCTGGACGACGAGATCGTGCGGTCGATCCTGACCTTCTCGTTCTTCTTCACCATCACCATCTGCCTGATTGCGCTGTCGTTGTCGCTGCTGGGGCTGGACTGGATGACCGCCCTGACCGGCGCCGCCAGCACTGTTTCAGGCGTGGGCCCAGGCCTTGGCGAGACCATTGGCCCGGCGGGCAATTTCTCGACCCTGCCTGATGCGGCGAAGTGGATTCTGTCATTGGGAATGTTGCTGGGCCGGCTGGAGATCATCACCATCCTGGTGCTGTGCATTCCGGCGTTCTGGCGGCATTGATACGAAGATGAATCATTCCATGCCTTTGCGCTGCCGATACTCCCCCGGCGTCTCATCGAACCAGCGCCGGAACGCGCGGAAGAAGTTACTCGGGTCCGCGAACCCCAACAGGTAGGCAATCTCCAGCAAGGTCATCTGCGGCTGTGCCAGGTATTGCTCGGCCAGTTCTCGCCGAGTGTCGTCGAGCAGGGTCTGGAAGCTGGTGCCCTCCTCTTGCAAGCGCCGCTGCAGCGTGCGCTGTGACAGATGCAGGCTCTGGGCGACAGCTTCGCGCTTGGGCTCACCCTGGGGCAACAGGCGGGTCAGCACCTGGCGCGCCTGGTGGGTCACCCGGTTGCTGGCGAAGCGCGCCAGGAAATCCCCGGCAAAACGATCGTGCAGCTTGGCCATGGCCTCGTCGGCGGTGGGCAGCGGCGCTTCCATTTCGGCGCGTTCGAACACCAGTGCGTTGTAGGGCGCGCTGAACGTCAGGGGCGCATGAAAGAACTTCTTGTAGGGTTCGATATTCTTGGGCTGCTCGCCCTGGATCAACACCTGGCGTGGATGCAGCTGCCGACCGGTCAGCCAGCCACAGAATGCCAGCGCGAAGGCAAGCGACGCTTCGGCGCTTTGCCGGGTGGGCGGCAGCAGGTCGCCATGCACGGTGAGGATCAGAGCATAGCCTTCGGGCAGCAGACGGAAACTCAGGTCGGCGCTGTCCGCGATAATCCGCTGGTAACGCACCAGTCGCTCAAAGCCCTCTTTAAGCGTGCGGCTGGACATCAGGGCGTAACCGGCGACGCTGAACGATGCAGGTCGCACGACCCGGGCCATGTTCAGGCCAATCGCCGGGTTGCCGGACAATTCCACCGCGCGCTGCCAGAGGCGGGTCATGGAATCCTGGGCAAAACGTGCATCGGGGTTTTCCAGGTCGGCGTACACCAGCCCCAGTTCCTTGAACAACGCCCGGCAATCCAGACCGTCCATTTCCAGGGACTTGACGATCCCCATGGCCCAACTTGAAGAAGTCGTTTTTTCCATGCTTACGTCTTCTGACTGAAGTCGGTCGCCCCCTGCGACTGATAGCCGAAGGATACTACGTTGGCACCCATTGTCACTGATTGCCGAGTGAGGTTGGTTAAACTGTTGATTGACTCACATCCAGGAATCGAGCTGTGGATAACGTCAAGACCTTCGAACGTTTCGCCGACTTCTACCCGTACTACCTGCACGAGCACTCAGACAGCACCTGCAGGCGCCTGCACTTTGTCGGTACCACGCTGGTGATCGTGATCCTGGCGAGCGCTCTGGTGAGCGGCCATTGGCTACTGTTGTGGGTGTTGCCGCTGGCGGGCTACAGCTTTGCCTGGGTTGGGCATTTCTTTTTCGAGAAGAATCGCCCGGCCACGTTCAAGCATCCCTTCTATAGCCTGCTGGGGGATTTCGCCATGTACCGGGACATGCTCAGGGGCAAGGTGCCGTTTTGAAGCGCTTTTCGTAGCCGCCCGGCCGGACTGCTACGAGACGGTCTCGCCGACGGGTTGATTTGTTTCGAGGGATTTGGCCTTGACGTGCGCATCAGCCAGGCGGAAGAGCTCGATGGTACCGTCCCAATGTTCGATGAGCGCGGTGCAGGATTCGACCCAATCACCGCAGTTCAGGTACTCGACCCCGCCCACCTGACGGATTTCGGCGTGGTGGATGTGCCCGCAGACCACCCCGTCCAGCCCGCGCTTCACACATTCGTGAGCGATGGCTTCTTCGAAGTCGCTGATGAAATTCACCGCCGTCTTCACCTTGTGTTTCAGGTACGCCGACAACGACCAGTAACCCTTGCCGTACTTGGCGCGCCAATGGTTGAGCCAGCGGTTGAGGGTCAGGGTGAATTCGTAGGCCGAGTCCCCCAGGAATGCCAGCCAGCGATGATAGCGGGTGATGACATCGAACTGGTCGCCGTGGATCACCAGCAGGCGACGGCCGTCAGCGGTGACGTGCTCGGCTTCGTCCACCAGCTGGATATTGCCCAGGATCAATTTGGAGTAGCGGCGCAGGAATTCGTCGTGGTTGCCGGTGACGTAGATCACCTCGGTGCCGCGCTTGCTCATGGTCAGCAGGCGGCGGATGACGTTGGTGTGCGCCTGGGGCCAGTACATGCCGCCGCGCAGCTTCCAGCCGTCGATGATATCGCCGACCAGATAGATCCTGTCGGCATGATATTGCTTGAGAAATGCGGACAGGTGCTCGGCCTGGCAATCCCGGGTGCCCAGATGCACATCGGAGATCCACAAGGTCCGGACACGTTGTTTACGACTGGGTTTCGCGTTCTCGGCAATGCTCATGGATAGCCTCCGCTCGGGTTTCCACAAGGGTGGACCGGGTCGGTGAACCGAACATGACGAGGATGTTGAAATTTAATGACATGATTCAATGCAACCGGGATGGTGGCGCCGTGGGTTACGTCAACACAAACTCAACCGGCTCAAGCAGCGGCGGCAAGGGCTGTACGCCCAGCGCATCGAGGACGTCGCGCTCGATGACCCGCACCAGCGCGTCCAGCGGCAAGTCGTTTTCGTCGTAGCCGAACGGGTCTTCCAGTTCATTGCCAATGGCATCGAGGCCAAAGAAGGTGTAGCTGACGATGGCCATGAACAGCGGTGTCATCCAGCCCAGCGGTTCGGCCATGGCGAAGGGCAAAAGGATGCAGAATAGGTAGATCGTGCGGTGCAGCAGCAAGGTGTAGGGGAACGGCAGCGGTGTGTTCTTGATCCGGTCACAGGTGGTCAGCGCACGGCTCATCACGCTCAGGTGATTGGCCAGCAGCGTGTAGCGCCATTCGTTGATCTGCCCCGCCTCGCTCGCCTCGGAACACTGCCGCCCTACGTCGCGCAGGATGATGTCGCACAGGTTGGCCCTGTCCGCCGACGGCACAGGGTCGATCCACGGTGCAATCGCCTTGCGCGCATCCTGGCCGCGCAAGGCGGCATTCAGGCCGTGGGCGAAGCCGCACAGGTTGCGCAGGATTGTTCCGCGCACGCTGTCATCCTTGATCGCCTGCGTCTCGCGAATGATCGAGCGGGTGCCGGTGATGACGTCGCCCCACGCCTTGCGCGCCTCGTACCAGCGGTCATAACAGGCGTTGTTGCGAAAGCTCATGAAGATCGACAGCGACAGGCCCAGCAAGGTAAAGGGCGTGGCGCTGACCTTGGCGAAGTAGTCCGGGTGCAGGCTTTCGATCAATACAATGACCGCTGCCAGCAATGTCACCAGCAGGCTGCGACCGGCAATGCGCCGGGCAATCGAGCCCTTCAGGGTCGACAGCACATTGAGCAGGTTGGGATGGGGGCGAACGATCATGGCGCGCTCTGCTGGGTTCAGCTATCGGGGCTGCTCGTGCGGTCGTTGTGGCCAAGGTCGCGGGCAGGATCGATCCGGTCCCGCACCCGCTGCTTGAGCACCTTGGCCTCGGGGAAGCCGCCATCGGCCTTGCGCTCCCAGATTTGCACGTCATCGCAGGTGATCCGGAACACGCCGCCGGTGCCCGGCACCAGCGAGACCTTGCCCAGATCGTCGCCAAAGGTGCTGAGCAGTTCCTGAGCCAGCCACGCGGCACGCAACAGCCATTGGCATTGCGTGCAGTAGGTGATGGTGATTTCAGCCTTGGTGGTCATGGATCAACCCAGCCCGGCCAGCAAGTCGCGAGCGGTCTGTTGCGGGCCGTCTTCGGACTCGTCGATCACTTCCTGCAAGAGGCGGCGGGCTTCTTCGATGTTGCCGTCGTCGATCAGCACCTGGGCTTCGTTGATCTTGCTCAGCGGCGCTTCGTCCAGGTCCATCAAGTCAAACTCGGTGTCGTCGCTCATGAAGCTGTCGAGAAACGCGTCGTCCAACTGGTCGCTCTCACTCTGGGCCAGGGATTCAATGTGGATTTCAGGTTCATCGGGAAGCTCGAAGGTCAGCTCGATGTCTTCCGGCCGCCGCTCTTCTTCAGCGAAATCGCTGAGGAACTGCTCCTCGGGCATCTCGAAGACTTCCGGCAACTCGGTCAGGTTCGAGGCAAATGCCGGATCCACCGCAGGCTCGGTATCAGGCGCAGGCTTGCGCGGTGCCGGGGTGCTTTCGAACGGGTCGACCAGATCCCAATCGGCATCCATCGACAAATCGTCCAGGTTGAGCTGGAAGTCATCAGCGGGTTCAGGGTTCAGTGATGCCGCTGCATTCTCGTCCAGTTGGCTGGCCGGGCTGCGAGTGGCGGCTGCCGCAGCGGCGACGGTTGCAACCGCTGCCACGACTGGTGCTGCGACCGGCTGCCGGACGGGGGCCGGCGCCGTTTCGGGCTCGACCTTGAGTTTTGGATAGCGGCTGCGGATTTCATCGAGTTTTTCGGCTTCGATCCCGTGGGCCAGCAGCACTTTTTCTTCGGTGTTGAAGCCTTCGAGATCGCCCTGCTCGCCCATCAACTCAAGAATACGCAGGCGTACGTCGGTGCGTTGCGGCTGCTTGTCCAGGGCATCGCGCAGGATCGCCAGCGCTTCGGCGAAACGGCCGTAGGCGATGTAGATGCTGGCGCCATCAAGGGCGTCGGTCGCCGCGCCTGCCAGACGCTGGCCCGAAGTGGTGGCGGCAGCAGGCGCAGGACTCGGTGCGGCGCTCGGCGACACGGAAGGCACTTCATAGACCGGGGTAACGGTCGCCTGCGCTGGCTTGAAGATCGGCTCGGCCGGTTCGGGCTGCAAAGCGAGCTGGTTCTTGATCCGATTGCGTCGAACGGACCAGGCCAGCGCCAGCAGCAAGGCCAGAACCAGCAGGGCTGCCAGGATCATCGGCCAAGGCAAATCGTCATCCTGGACGGGCTGAGCCGGCGCAGCTGCGGGCACTGGCGCAGGGGCGGTGGCTGCAGGCTCGGTCTTCTGCACGGGCGCAGCAGGTGCCGGAACAGGTGCGGGCCGCGAAGCCAGGGCCTTCATTTCAGCCAGTTGAGTTTGCAACTCGATGATCTGTTTGTCCTTGCCCGCCTCGTCTTCGGTGGTTTTCTGGACCTGATCCTTGAGCTCATCCACGGTTTTGCTGAGCTGCTGGTTCTGCAGTGCCGTGGCCGACAGTTGCTCGGCGGGGCTTGGCGTGCTCGCAGCAGGTGCAGCGGCACTGGCAGCTGCAACCGGCGCAGTCGCAGACCCTGCGGAACTGGCAGCGGCCTTGGGTTCGATGGCGCCGTCGGGAAGCAGCAGGCTCTGTCCGACCTTCAACTGGCTGCGCTCGCCATTAGGGAAGGCTTGCGGGTTGAGTGCCTGGATGCCGCTGATAAATTCCGCCGAGGTTGCCTTGCTGCCGGATGCCTGCACGCGACGGGCGATTCCCGCCAGCGTGTCGCCGGACGCCACGGTGTAATGCTTGCCCTGTACGGCTTTGGGCGGGGCCACGGGCAGCCGCGAGCCTTCGTTTTTAGGCCCGGCGGCGGGCGATTGGGCACGGCTGCGGGTGGCCGCAAGACCGGTGGGCGAGTTGGGCGGGTCGAGCAGGACGGTGTATTCGCGCAGTTGATCGCCGCTGGGGCGTACCAGACGCACGACGAAATCCAGGTAAGGCTCGGTCACCGCCTTGTGCGACTCGACATGGACCACGGCGCGATTGCCACGGATCACCGGGGTGAAGCGCAAATCGTTGAGGAAGAACACCCGCTCCACACCGGCCTTGGTAAAGGCTTCGGCAGGCGCGAGCGCCACGACGATCTCCTCAGGGCTGAGCCCCGCTGCTTCGATCAGCTCGATATCCGCGTTGAATGGCTGCCCCTGTGCCGAGTGCAAGGTGATATCACCCAGCCCCAGTGCTGCTGCCATGGAGGTGTGCAGCATGGACGCCGAGGCCACGGCCAATGTCAGCAATCCTGTGCGCAGACCCGACTGAACGCGAAATGGAAGGTAACTCCCGCGCCGACTACCGGCCTGAAAACTCTTCAGCATGCGAACCCTTATGAGGCAGGCTTCCCTGCAAATGCGTTGGACGAACACCCTGTCGGGGCCAAACCAGTATGGCTGCAAATAGAACAGGATGTTTCCACAGGTTCAACGTTTTATTGCAGGCATTGAGCCACAACGTCAGGATTTTTCGAGATTGTCGAGAATAGTCTGGTGCACACGCATGGCCACGCGCAGGTCATCTTCATCGATACCGACGAACAATTCGTGGCGCAGGGCGGTGGCGATGGTCTCGATTTTTTCGATCAGGGGACGTGCGGAGTCGCTGAGCAGGATCTTTTTTGCGCGACGGTCTTCGACCACCGCCTGGCGCCGGACCAGGCCCTGATTCTCCAGGCTGTCGAGCAGCCGGGCCAGGGTCGGGCCTTCGACACCGACGCTTTGCGCCAGCTCGCGCTGGGTCGGCGGCGCCTTGAAGCGCGCCAGATGAAGCAGGACCAGCCAACGGGCCTGGGACAACCCAAGATCGGCCAGACGGCGGTCCAGCTCGGCACGCCAGCCACGAGACATATGGGCCAGCTGCATGCCAAAGCGATGTTCTTCTGTTAACGGCATAGGTAACTCGATGGTTAAAGGCTAATCCTAATTAATAGGCAGCTAACCATGGAGCATGTGACGAGGCAAGTGTCGGGGTGTGGTGTTTCGTCGCACAGCGCAAGGCAGACCGGAATGCGGCGGGTTTGGCGTGGTATCGACAACTGGCGCCGATCCTGTGGGAGCGGGCTCGCCCGCGAAGACGGCGTGTCAGGCAACGCTGTTGCGATTGAACCTACGCATTCGCGGGCAAGCCCGCTCCCACAGGTTCAGAGATATTTGCGTGTTCGGGTAAGCTTGGAGGGCAATGCAGAGGCTATCCCTTACACCTCGAACTCAGACTGCAACGCCGCGCGCACGCAATAGAGCACGCCCTCGGGCACCCGCCCGGTGAACATTTCGGCGATGGCGGCCACCGGCGGCAGTTCGCCTTCACCGTCGAGGAAGGCGTCCTGGATTTCGCTCAGCAGCTCTTCAGGCAGGTCTAGCGCCTGCTCTAGCGACAACTGCTGTTTGCCGATGGCTTCGGCCAGCATCGTGTAGACGTTCTTCTCCGTGCACTGCAGTTGCCCGGCAATCTGCGCAGGGGTCATGCCAGCGCGCGCCAGGCTGATGAGTTCGTGACGCAGGTCGGTCACCACACGTGGCGCAGGCGCTGCGCCGCCGAGCACTTCCAGGAACGCTTCGCCGTAACGCTCCAGCTTGCGCGCACCGACGCCGCTGACCCGCGCCATCTCGGCCATGGTGCCAGGCTGGCTGCGCAGCATTTCCAGCAGGGTCGAATCGGGGAAGATGACGTAAGGCGGCACTCCGTGTTCTTCGGCCAGCTTGCGGCGCAAGGCACGCAAGGCTTCCCACTGTTCGCGCTCTTCGCCGCGCACCAGTTGGCTGGCCGGGCTGCCGCCGGAGGCTTTCGGTGTGGTCTGGGGCTTGAGGTCGCGGCGCAATTCCAGGGTGACTTCGCCACGCAACAGAGGCCGACAGGTGTCGCTCAGGCGCAGCCCGCCGTACCCCTCAAGATCGGTATCGGCAAGCCCTCGGGCGACCAACTGACGGAACAGCGAGCGCCATTCGCCCTCACTGCGCCCCTTGCCAACGCCAAACACCGCCAGCTTCTGATGACCGAAGCTCTGCACCTTGTCGTTGTCCTTGCCCAGCAACACGTCCACCAGGTGGCCGACGCCATAGCGCTGGCCGGTTCGATAGATGGCCGACAGCGCCTGACGCGCAGCCTCGGTGGCATCCCAGGTCTGCACGCCATCGACACAGTTGTCGCAATGCCCGCAGGGGTTGGGCATGTCTTCGTCGAAATAGGCCAGCAGCGCCTGACGCCGGCAGCGGGTTTCTTCGCACAGCGACAACATGGCATCGAGCTTGTGTTGCTCGACGCGCTTGTGACGCTCGTCTCCCTCGGAGTTCTGCAGCATCTGCTTGAGCATCACCACGTCCTGCAGGCCGTAGGCCATCCAGGCATCGGCAGGCAGACCGTCGCGCCCTGCCCGGCCGGTTTCCTGGTAATAGGCTTCCAGTGACTTGGGCAGGTCCATGTGCGCAACGAACCGCACGTTGGGTTTGTCGATGCCCATGCCGAAGGCAATGGTGGCGACCATGATCAGGCCTTCCTCGTTGAGAAAGCGGCGCTGGTTCCCGGCGCGAGTCTCGATGGGCAAACCGGCGTGGTACGGCAATGCCGGATAGCCGTTGTCGCTCAGGAACGCGGCGGTTTCCTCGACTTTCTTGCGCGACAGGCAATAGACGATGCCCGCATCGCTGCGCCGCTCGGACAGGAACGCCAGCAGCTGTTTGCGGGGCTGCTCTTTGGGCACGATGCGGTAGAAGATGTTGGGCCGGTCGAAGCTCGACAGGAAACGCTCGGCGTTCTGCAAATGCAGGCGCGTGACGATTTCCTCGCGGGTGCGCTTGTCGGCGGTGGCCGTCAGGGCGATGCGCGGCACATCGGGAAACAGTTCGGCCAACTGGCCCAGTTGCAGGTATTCAGGGCGGAAATCGTGGCCCCATTGGGATACGCAGTGGGCTTCGTCGATGGCGAACAGGGCAATCTTGAGGTTTTGCAGAAACGCCAGCATGCGCGGCTGGACCAGGCGCTCCGGCGCCAGATACAGCATCTTCACTTCACCCAGGCGAATCCGGTTGGCCAGGTCACGTTGTTGCTCGGCACTGAGCGTTGAGTTCAGGGCGGCCGCCGACACACCCAGCTCGTCGAGGGTTGCGACCTGATCGTCCATCAGCGCGATCAGCGGCGACACCACCACCGCCAGGCCATCGCGCAGCAGCCCCGGCACCTGGAAACACAGGGACTTGCCGCCGCCGGTAGGCATCAGCACCAACGCATCGCCGCCGCTGGCCACGCGCTCGATAATGGCACCCTGGCGACCACGGAAGCTGTCGTAGCCGAAGATGTCTTTAAGTACGCGTTGAGCCTGGTCGAGCATAGATACCCCGGATGGTGCCGCTACAGCGGGTGAACAGTCGCTGTGAAAATCGCAAAGCGCGGCAGTATACCGGAGCGCCCGGACAGATAGGACAGTCGTGACACGAGCGGTCGAAATTCATCGCAATCGGGCTTACATGGCCCTCTCTGCTGGCATCTGGCGCCCTCAGGGCCTAGAATTCAGCATCGTTTATTTCCAAGGTAGTCCTTCAATGTCCTTCGCTGAGCAATTACACCGCCTGCAAGCCTTCCTCGACGCCGACGAGCTGCATGACGAAGCGCTGGACTATGTAGCCGCCCACGGCTACCTGACCGCGCTGTCGATCTGCGCCGAAACAGTGCCTGATCGCGAGTGGATCGACGCCCTGTTCGCCGAACCGCCGCACTACACCGACAAGGCGCAGCACGAGGAGATAGAATCCACTCTGGTCCAGTTGAAGGCCCACATCGCCCGTCAGCTGGCGTCGGATGAAGAATTCGAACTGCCTTGCGACCTGGACCTGGGCGACGATCCGGATGATTCGGAACTGCGCGGCTGGTGCATCGGCTTCATGGAAGGCGTGTTCCTGCGTGAAGCGGCCTGGTTCGAGAACGACGAAGAAGAAGTCAGCGAAATGCTGCTGCCGATCATGGTCGGTTCGGGCCTGTTCGACGAACAGCCTGAGTTCTCGGACATCGCGGCCGATGCCAACCTGATGGACGACATGATCGTGCAGATCCCGGAAGCGCTGTCCGCGCTGTTCCTGCTGCTGCACGCGCCGGACGAAAAACCGGCGATCCTCAAGCCTCGCCACCACTGAGTCGGCGCCTATGGCGCATGATCCGCGCACGAGTCGCAACCGGTTCGTGCGCTATCTTCTGCAAGGTGTTGGCTGGCTGAGCGTGTTACTGGGTGTCATCGGGATCTTTCTCCCGGTACTCCCGACGACGCCCTTCCTGCTCCTGGCCGCAGCCTGTTTCGCCCGCAGTTCTCCACGTTTCTATCACTGGCTGGTCGAGCATCCCAGGCTTGGCCCGTGGATCCGTGGGTACCTGGACGGCGACGGCATTCCCCTCAAGGGCAAGGTGTACGCCATCGGGCTGATGTGGATCAGCATCGGGTTTTCCTGCTGGCTGGTGCCATTAGTGTGGGCCCGCGGGTTCATGCTGGTCTGCGCGGTGGGCGTGACGGTCTACATCTGGCGCCAGCCCACGCTGAAGCGCTGAGGCGTCACAAGCAAAATCAAATCCCAACCGTAGCAGTCCGGCTTGCCGGCGGGGGCGACCGCAAGATCGCTCCCGCCGGCAAGCCGTGCTGCTACGGGATTAGCGGCGTGGTCTCGAGCTGTTTCTGGCCGAAGGCCGTGGGAGCCGGCTTGCTGGCGAAGGCGATCATGAGAGCGCCGACGCCGGCAAGCCGGACTGCTACGGGGGAAATGTTGGGCTTTAGATTTTGATCTTCATGCGCGATGGCACAGGCGCCGCCGAACGCGACGTCAAGGCGCCAGGCCGAGCGCAGGTGTCGTGGAGGGGGATGAGCGGCAGGAAGCCGCGAAAGCCGTGCTGCCCATGGACGGCGCTCAGATGGAGGGGACGGCGTGCCCCCGGAGCGGCGCCGGAGGGAGGGAAGTCCGAAGGACCCTAGCCAGGAGCAAATGGTTTGCCTACTTTCCCGAAAGAAAGTAGGTCGCTCGTATGGGGCGAAACCCATAACTCCAACCACCACGACAATGGATATTCACCCAACATAAGCGTCACCCAGCGACGCGGAGCGTCGTTCAGAGCGTTACCACGCAGAGCGTGGGAACGATCATCTTTCACCACCCACCCACACCAACCACAAAAAACTGGTGCGGTGTTCCAGGCACACCGCAAGCCTCCCAATCAAACCGTATCAACCTTCAACGAATGATCCCCCAGCATCCCGTTGATGATCGATGCCGTATCGTGCCCACTCGCCACCACTCCACCGGCCCCAGGGGACACGCCGTAGTGCTGGGCAAGGTTGACCCCGGCCAGATCGATGGTTTGAGTGGCTGCTCCGCCCGCCACGCTGCTCACGTCGATGGTCGAAACCAGCGACGCGCCACTGCCGCTCACACTGAAGTGCAGGAAATTCTCCAGCGAGTTCGCGTCCCCATGCTCGCCCTGCAACAACTGCGACAGGTCGAGCTTGTCGATGCCGAAGTTGAAATCGGTGATGGTGTCGTGCCCGGTATTGCCCGCCTGATAGAGGAAAGTGTCATGCCCCGGCCCGCCCGTGAGCGTGTTGTTCCCCGGCCCGCCGATCAGGATATCGTCACCGGCACCGCCATTGAGCACATCATTGCCCAGCCCGCCGTTGAGAACGTTGTTCTCGAAATCTCCGGTCAGGTGGTCGTTGTAGTTCGAACCGATCAGGTTCTGGATATTGACCAGCGTGTCGATTCCCGCCCCGCCCGTATGCTGCGGCCCCAGTTCCGCGGTGCTCACCGTCACCCCGGCGGTGGCCAGCGAGTAGTTGGCGGTGTTGTTGCCCGCGCCGCCGTCGAGCAGGTCATTGCCCGGCCCGCTGAACAGCATGTCGTTGCCATTGTCGCCATACAGCTCGTTAGTGCCGGGACCGGCCACCAGTACATCGTTGCCGTCGCCGCCGTGCAGGTTGCTGTCGGCCGCACCGACCAGTACGTCATCACCGGTTGTGCCCAGCACGACGTGGCCGTCCTGATGGGCGATGTTCACCGCCGCCGTGCTGCTGCCACCGTGAGGGTCGGTCACTGTGTAGCTGCTGTGTACGTCAGGTGTGGAATTGAGCGCCGAGTAGTCGATGGACAGGCTCAGTTTGTAATGCTCGTTAACGTCCGGGGCTGCCCCGTTGACCACGATCAGTCGATAGACGCCATCTTGCGAAGCGGTAAAGGAGTCACCGTCAGAGAGGCTGTGGTAGGTGCCGTCTTCGAATTTCCAGGCCATGCCCAGCACATCGTTGGTCAGGTTGTGATCGACGGTGACGGTTTCGCCTGCTTTCAGATGAACGCTGTACAGGTCCTGCGCATTGGACGGCGCCCCATTGACGGCGCCCAGATACCCGCTGATGACCAGCAGTGCGGTCGTTGCGGTGCTGTTGAAGAAGTCCTTGCGCTCCAGGTTTTTCAGCTCGTTGCTGTCTTTGTCCTGAGTGCCGTTGAATTGCAGGGTCTTGAGCGATCGTGCAGCAAAATCGGCACCCTGGGCAGTCCAGCCGGTACTGAAGGTGGTGGGAGACGCTGTCAGCGCGCCGCCGTTGCCCGGCACGTCATTGGCCACCAGCGCCGCACCGGGGATGAAGATGCTCGACCCGCCGAGGTTGGTGATGACGTTGTCGGTCACCGCAACAGGCGCCTCATACAGAGACGCGGGTGCGACCACATGCACATTCAGACTGGCCGAGGCCAGGTCGCCGTCGTTGTCGCTGAGGACATAATGAATATTCTCGGTCACCGACTGAGTCACGCCGACTGCCGGCGTGAAACTGTAGGCGCCCGTACTCATGTTGACGACCAGCGTGCCATGCTCCCCGGTGACCGTCAGGGTGTGGGTCTGGCTGTTGAAGACCCCGTGGTTGTCCCCGCCGCTGGCGGTGATCGCGCCCTGGCTGGAAGCCTTCGGATCGAAGGTGTAAGTGGTGCCGTCCAGGCTGACCGATTTGATGAATCCCTGATCGGCGCCGAATGTCCCACCTTCCAGCAGACTGCCTTGCACCCCGCCCTGCACCGTCCCGCTGAGCACCACGTTGAGTTGCCCAAGGTCGGTGACGATCATCGCATTGCTGTTGGTGCCGGTGGCACCGTTCCAGGCCACCGGGTTCAGATAAGTGCTGCTGACATCGGTGCCCACGCCAATGGCTAAGGCATTGATGTGATGGCTGTCCAGGAAGGTGGTCCAGGCATGTTCCTCGGTCGCGTCGATGCCATCGCCGCGCGCCGGATTGGGCACGTGGCCGGGATCGGAATGCTGCGGCGAGGTGGTCGGGTTGCCGTCGGAGAAGAAGTACGCGAGGTTCTGCGCACCGGCAATCGCACCCTTCTCGGCAAACGCCTGCTGCGCGGCGGCCAGGGCAGCGTCGTAGTTGGTGCCGTTGCCTGCGGTCAGGGCGTTGACCATGGCCTTGGCCGTGGCGACGTCCACCCACTCGTTGCTGCCGATGTTCGCCTGGCTGTTGAAGGTCACCAGCTGTACGCGCACGTCGCCCAGCGCCTCGTACTTGTTCAGTAGCTCGATGATCGCCTGTTTTTCCAGTCCCAGACGACTCAGGCCGTTCACACCCGACGCCTCGTTCATGCTCGCCGAGTTGTCGACGATCAGCATCAGGTTAGTGTCCACCTCACCGCTGGTCACGGTCTTGTCGATGCAGGCGGCTTTGGGCTGGTCATCGACAATATTGACGACGATCTGCGCAGTCGAGCTCTGGCCCTGGGAGTCGGTCACCGTGTAGGTGAAGGTGTCGTGGGTGATGTTCGGCCCGTCGTTGGCCGCCGGTGTGGTTTTCGGCGCAGACGTCAGGGTATAGGTATAGCTGCCGTCGGCATTGAGGTGCAGCACCCCGTACTGGCCTTGGGCGGTGCCGTTGTTCGCGCCATTGAGGCTGAACGTCAGCGCACCACTGCCACCCTGTACCGAGTCGGCCACGCTGCCTGTACCGGTTTCGGCGCTAGAGCCCGGATGACTGCCAGTGACATTGCCTGGCGCCAGATCCTTCCCGTCTTTGTGGGTATCGAGCGCGCTTTCCTTGACCGTGACATCGTGGTCGTCGCAGGCCACCGGAGGGCAAGACGTGACGTTGTGGAACACGTTGACCGTGACCGTGGTGGTGCTGGTGTCGCCATCGGCGTCGCGGATGGTGTAGGTGAACACGTCCTGATGGTCGCCCGTCACCGCCCCATTGTTGGGGTTGGCGACATACGAGGCCTGTCCGTCGGCGTCGACGATGAGCGTGCCATAGGCGCCTTGAATGACAGTGCCCACGCCAGTGGTGACAGGGCTTGATGTATCAGCGCCCGCGCGAACCCCGACAATCAGCCCACCCGCACCAGGACCGTCCGCCCCTGCGCTGTCGTTGGCCAGGATATTGCCGCTGGTCTCGCCACCTTCCAGTACATAGCCGATGTCAGGGTTGGCCTGGGGCACGTCGTCGTTGACATGCACGTTGATGTTGCCATCGCCCACGTCGCCGTTGCTGTCCACGGCATGCACAGCGATCTGTTCGTCATTGACGGTGCCGTTGCCCTGATTGTGATTTTCCGCGCCGTTGAGGGTGTAGGTGTAAGTCACGACGCCTGTGGCCGGATTGTAGTTCAACACCGTGAAGGTGCTGCCCGATGGCAAGGTCGTCGATTGCGGCTGGGTGATCGCCACGCCGTTCTCGATCACGTTGATGCCACCGATGGTCAGGGTTTGCAACCCGTCCGGCGCGGTGATTGTCACGGTGCCGGTCTGAGTCAGCGCCCCCGTGTTCGGGTCGCTGCCGTCTGGCAGGTTGGCTTCATTGAGGGTGCAGTCGCTGCCACCGATGGTCACGCCGTCGTTATGGAAAACGTTGACCGTGACCGTGGTGGTGCTGGTGTCGCCGTCGGCATCGCGGATGGTGTAGGTGAACACGTCCTGATGGTCGCCGGTCGCGCCGCTATTGGGGTTGGCGACGTAGGACGCCTGCCCGTTGGCATCGACGATCAGCGTGCCGTACAGCCCCTGGATGAGGGTGCCTACGCCTGTGGTCACCGCAGTCGAGGTGTCGGCCCCTGCCCGCACGCCGACAATCAGCCCCCCTGCCCCCGGACCATCGGCCCCTGAGGAATCGTTGGCGAGAATATTGCCACTGGTTTCGCCACCTTCCAGCACATAGCCAATATCAGGATTGGCGTGGGGCACGTCATCGAGCACGTGAACGTTGATGCTGCCGTCGGCCACATCGCCGTCACTGTCGACGGCATGCACCGCGATCTGTTCGTTGTTGATCGTGCCGTTGCCCTGGTTGTGGGTTTCCGGGCCGTTCAAGGTGTAGCTGTAAGTGACCTCACCGGTGGCCGGGTTGTAGCCGAGAATCGTCAACGTATTCCCTGATGGCAGGGTGATCGACTGCGGCTGCGTGATCGCCACGCCGTTGCTCACCACGTTGATACCGCCGATGGTCAGGGTCTGCAGGCCGTCGGCTGCGGTGACCTTGATAGTCCCGGTCTGGGTCAGCGCGGCACTGTTCGGCGCACTGCCGTTCTGGAAGTTGGCCTCGTTGAGCGTCACGTCGCTGCTGCCCAGGGTCACGCCGTTGTCGGTGACCGGAGGTGGTTCGACGGGGGGCGGAACTACAGGTGGCGGCACTACGGGCGGCGGCTCTACCGGTGGAGGGCTGATCTGCGGCGGTGGATTGCCGTTGTCGGAGCCATTGACCAGCAGGCTCACTTCGCGCTCGGGAACGATGAAAGTCGGATTCAGACCGGCCGTCGGAAAGCCGATGACCGGGTCCACATGCCCTGCGGTTTCGGTCAGCAGGACGAAGGTATGCCCCCCGCCCAGTGCGGTGGGTGAGCCGCCTGGATTGGCATTGCCGGCGGCCGGCGCGTCAGTGACTTTACTGGGGTCGGCGCCCGCGGCAATCGCTTTCTGCACCTGCTGCACGTCGGCCAACTGCTGCTGGCTCGGCGCCACGGCATCGGGTGTAACGATAGGCGTGGCGTGGTTGGCGAGGATCTGCGGCGTCAAGGCCATGCTGCTGTCCCGCCCCAGGGTCAGATCGCCCCCTTTGGCCAGCCTCACGTCCACGGCGCCCGTCGGTCCGGTTTCCAGCGATTCGCCGGCGTAAACCCTGTCGCCTTCGATCAGCAGACGCTTGGTGCTATTGCCTGCCACCGCAAAAACGTCACCGACAACCTGTTTCACCGTACCGATCAACCTGGCCATAGCCACTCCCTTGCAGCGCATACCGGATCAGAAAATGTTACGAATCCAACAAGAACTGTTCGAGCGGCGTACAAAAATGGCTTGGAGCCAGCATCAAACGACAAATTTATGTCGCTGAATTTTTTCAAGTTTTTTGCTCGAAAAACCACTTGATCGAACGCCGTCAAATTTCCGTTGAAACCCCCATAACAATCGTAAGATGCTTGTAAATCCTTGTTTACAGGCAATTCCCTGCAAGCAACCATCGCTTGAAACAGCCAAATGGCATAAGTTTTTTTTGGAATAAGGGTTATGAAAAAAACGTCTGAGCTTTTTGCAAACTTGTGTTTAGCTCTGATGTTACAAACCTGATACGGTCTTTACCGAAGGAATCGTCGGTTTTTTGGCGAAGGCGGCACAACAACGAAATCACGGAGAAGCTCATGCGCGACTTGACCCCGCTCTACAGTGCAGTTGTGTTGGCGGTCGCCTGCGCCCAGGCGCACGGCATGTCACTGAATCAGGCGATTCAGAACACCATCGACAACCATCCGGAAATTCACGCCAACGTGAACAACCGGCTGTCCGCAGACGAGGACGTGAAAGTCGCCAAGGGCGGCTACCTCCCGACCGTGGACCTGGTCGCCGCATACGGTCGCGAGCACACCGACAGCCCTACCACCCGGGCGTTTGGCAACCACAACGAAGAAACCCTGAACTACACCCAGTCCGAGCTGCGCCTGCGTCAAATGCTGTTCGACGGCTTCAACACCAAGAACGAAGTCGGGCGCACCCAGGCGGTGGTCGATTCACGGGCGTACTACCTGCGTGGCACCTCCGAAAGCCTCGCACTGCGGGCCATCGAGGTGTACCTGGAAGTGCTCAAGCGCCGCGAGCTGCTGGACCTGGCCAAGAACAACCTGCAGGCGCACCTGCGGATCAACGACCAGATCGGCCTACGCACCAATCGGGGCCTGGGCAGCAACGCCGACAGCGATCAGTCCAAGGCCCGTCGCGCACTGGCCGAGAACAACTTCTACACGGCGCAAGTGGACCTGGCGGACGCCGAGGCCAACTTCTTCAGCGCTGTGGGCAGGATGCCCGACCAGCTCGAAGCACCGGCCTCGATCAAGGGTCAAGTGCCGGTCAGCCTGAACGATGCGCGCCAGAGCATGCTGGTCAACAACCCGTACCTGAAATCGGCCCAGGCCGATGTCAACGCTGCCGAGAAGCAGTACGAGGTCGCCAAGTCGCCCTTCTATCCACGCTTTGACGGTGAGCTGGCAGTAGGCGCGAACAACAACATTGCCGGCGAAGAAGGCCACGACAACGAATGGCGCGCCGCGGTGGTGATGAACTACAACCTGTTCAACGGCAACCGCGACAAGGCCCGCCTGAACTCCGACGCCTACAAGACCGGCCAGGCCATGGACATTCGCAACAATGCATTGCGCATGCTCAACGAAAACCTGTCGCTGGCCTGGAACGCGATGAACAACGCCCGCACCCAGACCCCGATCGCCCGGGAATACGCCGAAACCACGACCAAGGTTCGCGCCGCCTACCAAGACCAGTTCGGCCTGGGCCAGCGCACCCTGCTCGACCTTCTGGACAGTGAAAACGAGCTCTACAACGCCGCCCGTCGCTACACCGAGCTGCGTTACACCGAAGAGTTTTCGATGTACCGGGTGCTCGCCACCGAAGGCGAGCTATTGCGCAAGGAGCGCGTCGTACTGCCCGCTGCTGCCGTCGCCCTCACCGACGTCAAGAGCGAAGCACGTTTGCCAGAGCTGAAATAACAGCCAGGCAAAACAGCGAAGTGGCGCATCAGCGCGGGAGAAGTCTGTGACCAGTATGGAACTGCCTCAAATAGAACCATCGCAACCGTTCGACCCACGCTCGAATTTCGACGATCCGCTGCTCGATGGCTTGCTGATCCTGTGCCGGCTTCACGATTGCAACACCAGCCGCACCAGCCTCAGCGCTGGCCTGCCACTGGCGCAGCAGGCGCTGACGGTCGATCTTCTGCCCCGTGCCGCTGCCCGCGCCGGCCTCCAGGGCCGCGTCCTGCGTCGCAAACTGGAGGCCATCGACCGCCTGAACCTGCCCGTCCTGCTGTTGCTCAAGGGCAATCGTTGCGCGGTGTTGCTGCGCTGGGAAGACGACGGCCGCGCGCTGATTCTCCCAAGCGAGGCCGACGGCGGCGAACAACGCGTCAGCCGTGAAGAGCTGGACGCGCTCTATATCGGCCACGCACTGTTCGCCCGCCCCCGCCACGAACTGGAAAACCTGCGCACACCGCTGGTGCCTCGGGTCAACGCGTGGTTTCGCGACACCCTCAAGCTGTCGCGCGGGCTGTACAGCGATGCGATTCTGGCAAGTCTGCTGATTAACCTGCTGGGGCTGATGGTGCCGCTGTTCGTGATGCAGACCTACGATCGCGTGGTGCCCAACCAGGCGACCTCCACGCTGTGGGTATTGGCCATCGGGCTGCTGATCGGCACCGGCTTCGAGCTGACCCTGCGTCTCGTGCGCGCGCACCTGCTGGACCAGGCCGGCAAGAAAACCGACGTCATTCTTTCTGCGACGCTGTTCGAACGCATCACTGGCATGTCCATGAAGGCCCGCCCGACCAGCATCGGCGGCTTTGCCCAGAGCATTCATGACTTCCAGGGGCTGCGGGAATTTCTCACCGCCGTGACCCTGACCAGCATCATCGACTTGCCTTTCGCTGTGTTGATGCTGGCGGTGATCGGCCTGCTCGGTGGCTGGCTGGTGGTGATCCCGCTGGTGGCTTTCCCCGTGACCATCCTGTTCGCCTGGATCATCCAGATGCGCCTGCGCGACACCGTCGAACGCAGCCTGGCCTTGGGTGCCGAACGCCAGGCGTTGCTGGTGGAAACCCTCGGCGGCCTGGAAACCCTCAAGGCCTGCGGCGCCGAAAGCGAGCGCCAGCACAAGTGGGAATCGACTCACGGTGCCCTCACCCGCCTGGACAGCCACGCCCGTGATCTGTCGGCGCTGGCGAGCAACGGCACGCTGTTCATCCAGCAGTTTTCGGGCATGGCGACCATTGTGGCCGGGGTCTACATCATCATCGCCGGCAACTTGAGCGTTGGCGCGCTGGTGGCCAGCTACATGCTCGGCAGCCGGGTGCTGGCTCCGCTGGGACAGATCGCCGGGCTCATCACCCGCTATCAGCAAGCCCAGGTCACCATGAAGAGCACCGACGCGCTCATGGCCCTGCCCCAGGAACGCGAGCCCGGCAAGCATCCGCTGCAACACACCCAGCTCAAGGGCGCCATCGATGTGGTCAAGGCTACCTTTGCCTATGGCGGCAGCGGCACTGCGGCGGCGCTGAACGAGGTCAGCATCAGCGTCAAACCCGGCGAGCGCATCGGTATCATCGGCCGCAGCGGGTCGGGCAAAAGCACCCTGGCACGGTTGATGATGGGCTTTTACACGCCGGACGAAGGGCAGTTGCTGCTCGACGGTCTGGACCTGCGCCAGGTGGACGTGGCCGACCTGCGCCAGCAAGTGGGCTACGTCGCCCATGATTTGCCATTGCTGGCGGGCAGCCTGCGCGACAACCTGACCCTGGGTGCGCGCTACGTCACCGACGCTCGCATGCTCGAAGTGGCCGAGCTGACCGGCGTTACCGAGCTTGCGCGCAACCATCCGCTGGGTTTCGACCGGCCGGTGGGCGAGCGCGGGCAGTTGCTCTCTGGCGGCCAGCGCCAGGCAGTGCTGCTGGCCAGGGCGCTGCTGCTCGATCCACCGATCATGCTGCTGGACGAACCCACCAGCCACATGGATAACGCCAGCGAAGACCTGCTGCGCCAGAAACTCCTGGGGCTGATGCAAGGCAAGACCCTGCTGCTGGTCACCCATCGCATGTCGATGCTCAGCCTGGTCGAGCGGCTGGTGGTGCTGGACAACGGCAAGGTCGTCGCCGATGGACCCAAGGCGCTGGTCGTCGAAGCACTGCGCAAGGGCCGTGTCGGCCCGACCGCGGTTTAAGGAGCGCTCATCATGTCATCCGCTCAAAGCTATTTTCATCCGGGCCGCCAGGTCGATACCGAATTCATGCCCGAAGTCGCAGGCGTTGCGGCGCAGGACTCCTCACGGGGCTCGCGAATCACCGTGTGGCTCGCCGCTGCGCTGATCGTCAGCGCGCTGGTGTGGGCCAAGTTCGCGGTGCTGCAGGAAGTCACCATGGGCGAAGGCAAGGCGATTCCGTCAAGCAAGGTCCAGGTGATCCAGAACCTGGAAGGCGGCATCGTCACTGAGATTTTCGTGCGTGAAGGGCAGATCGTGAACAAGGGCGACACCCTGCTGCGCCTGGATGACACGCGGTTTCTGTCGAACAAGGGCGAGAGCGAGGTCGACAAATACACCCTGATGGCCCAGGTCGACCGGCTCTCGGCGGAATCAGAGGGCAGGCCCTTCAAGCCGTCTGCCGAGGTGCTGGCCAAGGCTCCGCAAAGCGTGGCCGATGAGCAATCACTGTACGACTCGCGCCAGCGGCGTCTGGCCAGCGAACAGCGCACCCTGCAGGAACAACTGCGGCAGAAGACCCAGGAAGTGGCCGAGTTTCGCTCCAAACAGGATCAGTACCGCAACCAGTTGGGATTCATTCAACAGGAGCTGAGCATGTCGGCGCCGCTGGTGAATAGCGGTGCAGTGTCGCCGGTGGAAATCATCCGGCTCAAGGGCAAGGCGTCCGAAGCGCGCGGGCAGATGGACGCGACGTCGTTGGCGATTCCAAGGGCGGAAGCGGCGATCAACGAGATCAAGAGCAAGATCCAGGAATCCCTGGACAGCTTCCGCTCCGATGCCACCAAAGACCTGAACGACAAACGCGCGGACCTGGCAAAAGCCAGCGCCACCAGCATCGCCATTGACGACCGCGTGACCCGCACCACGGTGACCTCGCCGGTCAAGGGGATCGTCAAGACGCTCAAGGTCAACACCATCGGCGGCGTGGTTCAGCCGGGCAGCGACATGGTGGAAATCGTGCCGCTGGAAGACAACCTGCTGATCGAAGCCAGGGTCCGCCCGCAGGATGTGGCCTTCCTGCACCCGGGCCAGAAAGCCATGGTCAAGTTCAGCGCCTATGACTACACCATCTACGGCGGCCTGCCCGCCAAGCTCGAACTGATCGGCGCCGACACCACCACCGACGACAAGGGCAATACCTTCTACCTGATCCAGGTGCGCACCGACCGCAACCACCTGGGTAGCGACGAAAAACCCCTGCTCATCATCCCCGGCATGGTCGCCACCGTCGACATCATCACCGGCGAGAAAAGCGTCATGGACTACCTCCTCAAACCGGTGCTCAAAGCCCGGACCGAAGCGTTGCGCGAAAGGTAGTGCGTTAGCCCGCCGCCAGACCTGTAGGAGTGAGCTTGCTCGCGATGAGGCCGGTACAACCGACATATCTAGATTGGATGTACCAACGTCATCGCGAGCAAGCTCACTCCTACAGATGCGAACACAGCCCCGTAGCAGTCCGGCTTGCCGGCGATGGCGATTTTGGGGGCGCCGACGCCGGCAAGCCGGACTGCTACGGGGCGGAGTTGTGCCATAGATTTTGATCCGGCTTTTGATCTTGATGCGCGGTGGCCCAGACACCGCCGAACGCGACGTAAAGGCGCCAGGCCGAGCGTAGGCGTCGTGTAGGGGGATGAGCGGCAGGAAGCCGCGAAAGCTGTGCGGGCCATGGATGGCCCATCACAGCGTGCCCCCGGAACGGCGCCGGAGTCGAGGGAAGTCCGAAGGACCCCAGCCAGTCGCAATGGCTTTGCTTACTTTCCCCGAAAGGAAAGTGAGTCGCCCGTAAGGGGCGAAACCCCAAGTCCCAACCACCGCGAAAACGGATAAACCCCCAATCCCAAAGTCACCCAAAGACGCGGAGCGTCAAACACGCCGTTACCACGCAGAGCGTGGGAACGATCATTAAAATACGCCGTCAGGCCCTACTTCTTGCCAGCCTTCTTGAACGCCGCCTCCAGCGCCTCATTGATCGTACGCAGCACCTTCACCCGAGCCCAGCGCTTGTCATTGGCCTCCACCAGCGTCCAGGGGGCGATCTCGGTGCTGGTGCGGTCCACCATGTCACCCACCGCTTCACGATATAGCGGCCACTTACTGCGGTTGCGCCAGTCGTCCTCGGTGATCTTGTGACGCTTGAAGGGGATCTTCTCCCGGGCCTTGAAGCGCTCCAGTTGAGTCTTGTCATCAATGGCCAGCCAGAACTTGACTACCACGGTGCCGGCGTCAGTGAGCTGCTCTTCGAAATCATTGATCTCGCCGTACGCACGCAGCCAGTCAGCCTCGGAACAGAACCCCTCGACCCGCTCCACCAGCACCCGGCCATACCAGGAACGGTCGAACACAGTGAACTTGCCCCGCGCCGGAATCTGCCTCCAGAACCGCCAAAGATAAGGCTGCGCCCGCTCATCCTCGCTGGGCGCGGCAATTGGCACGATGTGGTACTGACGCGGGTCGAGCGCCCCGGCCAGCCGCTTGATCGCCCCACCCTTGCCCGCCGCGTCATTGCCCTCGAACACCGCGACCAACGAATGCCTGCGCATGCGCTTGTCACGCATCAGGCCGGACAGCCGCGCCTGCTCAGCGATCAACTGCTGTTCGTAGTCGTCCTTTTCCAGCGCCAGGGTCATGTCCAGATTGTCCAGCAGGCTCAGCTCGTCGGTGTTGCTGGGCAGCGGCCCGAGGTTGACCAGGCTGGTGTTGCCTTCCGGGGTCTTGAGCGCATTCTGCAAGCCTTCGAGCAGCAGTCGCCCGACAGTCAGGCTGCGGTAGTGGGGGTCCACGCCTTCGATCACATGCCAAGGCGCATACTCGCGGCTGGTGCGGCGCAGCACCCGCTCACCGAAGCGCACGAACTTGTCGTAGGTTTTGGATTGCTGCCAGTCCAGCGGGCTGATGCGCCAACTGTGCAGCGGGTCGTCCTTGAGGGTCTTGAGGCGTTTGCGCATCTGCTGCCTGGACAGGTGAAACCAGAACTTGAAGATCACCGCGCCTTCGTCGACCAGCATTTTCTCCAGACGCTCGGCACCGTTGATCGCCTGATCCAGCACCGGATCCTTGAAGCGCTTGTGCACGCGGCCCTGGATCATCTGGCTGTACCAGTTGCCAAAGAAGATCCCGATCCGCCCCTTCGGCGGCAGCTGACGCCAGTAACGCCAGGCCGGCGGATGGGCGAGTTCTTCGTCGGTCTGCTGGTCGAAGGTGCGCACTTCGATGAAGCGCGGGTCCATCCACTCGTTGAGCAACTTGACGGTTTCGCCCTTGCCTGCGCCCTCGATGCCGTTGATGAGCACGATGATCTGGCGCTTACCCTGCTCGTGCAGTTCGTATTGCGCTTCCAGCAATGCCTCGCGCAGGGCGGGCACTGCGGCGTGGTAGGTGTCGTCGTCGATGGTGTGGCCGATTTCAGCGGATTCGAACATGTACAACTCCCTGTGACGGATCGCTCAAGATTAGCGGATCGTGCGAGTCAGTGAGGGCTATGACCGCGAATCCGTGTCAGGGGTCAATCCGGGTTGCGCAAGATTGGCGCAAGGCTGAGTTAATATAGCGGCATTGCTCCCGCCTAAGCCTGACCATGACCACTATCCAGCACGCCCAGATCGACTGGGACGAACGCGGCAACCCGCACTCGCGGGCCTTTGCCGACGTCTACTTTTCCACCGAATCGGGCCTGGACGAAACCCGCCATGTGTTCCTGACCCAGAACCAGCTCCACGAACGCTTCACGGCGTTGCCTGCCGACGGGCGCCTGGTGATCGGCGAAACCGGTTTTGGCACCGGGCTTAATTTCCTTTGCGCCTGGCAATTGTTCGACGCCTGCGCGACGCCGGGCGCGAGACTGCAATTTGTCAGCGTCGAGAAATTCCCCCTCAGCCGGTCCGACCTGGAACGCGCGCTCACGCTGTGGCCGGAACTGAAGCCGTTCGCCGATCAGTTGCTGGAGCAATACGTGGCAATCCACGAAGGCTTTCAGCGGCTGGTGTTCGATGGCGGGCGGGTGATGCTGACGCTGCTGATCGGTGACGCACTTGAGATGTTGCCGCAGCTGGACGGGCCCATCGACGCATGGTTTCTCGACGGTTTCGCGCCCGCGAAAAATCCGGAAATGTGGACCCCCGAACTGTTCGCCGAACTGGCGCGCCTTGCTGCGCCAGGCTCGACCATCGGCACCTTCACCAGCACCGGCTGGGTACGGCGCGCGCTGAACGCGGCGGGCTTCAAGATGAAACGGGTGCCGGGCATCGGCCACAAATGGGAAGTGCTCAGGGGCAGTTTCATCGGCTGGCCTGACGATGCCCCGGTGGCGATCCCCAAACCCTGGTTCGCTCGCCCCGCCCCCACGAGCGGCGAGCGCAAGGCGCTGGTGATCGGCGCAGGACTTGCTGGTTGTGCGACGGCATCGAGCCTTGCAGCGCGGGGCTGGCAGGTCAGCCTGCTGGAACGGCATGAGGACCTGGCGCAAGAGGCGTCGGGCAATCCTCAAGGGGTGCTCTACCTGAAACTGTCGGCCCATGGCACCGCGTTGTCGCAGCTGATACTCAGCGGTTTCGGCCACACCCGGCGCCTGCTCGAACGCCTTGAACGCGGTGTGGATTGGGATGGCTGCGGCGTGCTGCAACTGGCCTTCGACGACAAGGAAGGCGAGCGTCAGGCGCAATTGGGGGCTGCGTTTTCCAGCGACCTGCTGCAGGTGCTGGGCAAGGATGAAGCCGAGGCGAAAGCCGGTATCACGCTGAACAGCGGCGGCCTGTTTTATCCGCAAGGTGGCTGGGTGCATCCGCCCGCGCTGTGCCGCCATCAGGCCAGCGATCCGAATATCCAGTTGCTGACCCACCGTGACGTGGTCGAACTGCGCCGTGAGGGCGATCTGTGGCAGGCATTCGACGGCGAGCAGCTGCTGGACGCGGCGCCGGTGGTGGTGCTCGCGGGCGCCGCGGAGATCAAGCGTTTCCCGGCCAGCGAAGACCTGCCGCTCAAACGCATCCGCGGGCAGATCACGCGCCTGGCGCAGACGCCGGCCAGTGCCTCGTTGAGCACGGTGGTGTGCGCCGAGGGCTACGTCGCGCCGGGGCGGCTGGGCGAGCACACGTTGGGCGCCAGTTTCGATTTCAAGAGCGATGACCTGACGCCAACGACCGCCGAGCACTTGGGCAACCTTGATTTGCTGCGGGAAATTTCCCCAGACCTGACCCAGCGTTTGCAGGCCGATGCCTTGCCCGCCGAGCAGCTTGAGGGGCGCGCGGCGTTTCGTTGCACGAGTCCCGATTACCTGCCCATCGTCGGGCCACTGGCAGACCGGGCGGCCTTTCTGGAGGCCTACGCGGTGTTGCGCAAGGACGCGCGGCAGGTGCCGGACATCCCGTGTCCCTGGCTCGACGGGCTGTATGTGAACAGCGGGCATGGATCACGCGGGCTGATTACCGCGCCGCTGTCGGGCGAACTGATTGCCGCCTGGCTCGACAACGAACCCCTGCCGGTGCCGCGCAGCGTGGCAGAGGCGTGTCACCCGAACCGGTTTGTGTTGCGCAGTCTGATTCGCGGCAAATAACGGTCCTGACCAAGCGGGCAGCGCTACTCCCCCCGTAGCAGCACGGCTTGCCGGCGGGAGCGATCTTGAGGCCGCCCCCGCCGGCAAGCCGTGCTGCTACGAGGAGGTGCATGCGCGACAGGTGCAGAACAGAGGCCTGCCCGGTATGCTCCTCAAACCCTTATGTCAGGTGCATGTCGATGCTGCAAGTCCAAGGCGTGTTCAAGAGCTATGCCACGGCCCAAGGCCCGTTGGCGGTGTTGCAGGGGGTGGATTTGCAATTGGGCCAGGGCGAAAGCCTGGCGCTAATGGGCGAGTCCGGCAGCGGCAAGAGCACCCTGCTGCATCTGGTGGCCGGGCTGGATCAAGTCGATCAGGGCAGCATCGACATCGCCGGCCACAGGCTCGACCAGATGAACGAGCCGCAACTGGCCAACTGGCGGCGCACGGAAATCGGTCTGGTGTTCCAGCAGTTCAATCTGATCGGCAGCCTCAAGGTCGAGGACAACCTGGCCTTTCAGGCGCGCCTCGCCGGGCGCTTCGATCCGACATGGCAAGCCGAGCTGACCGAGCGTCTGGGCCTGAGTGCCCTGCTCAAGCGCTACCCCGAGCAACTGTCCGGCGGCCAGCAGCAGCGCGTTGCCATTGGCCGCGCCCTCGCCTCGCGCCCCGGCCTGCTGTTGGCCGATGAGCCCACGGGCAACCTCGACGAAAACACCAGCGATGAAGTCCTGAAGCTGCTGCTGGACCTGTTGGCCGACACCCCCACCAGCCTGTTGATGGTGACCCACAGCCCTCGTATCGCGGCGCGCCTGCATCGCCAGACCGTGCTCCACCTGGGCCGTCTGGCCGGCGAAGGCGGCGTCTGATGCCAGTATTCTTCTGGACACTCAAGGCGCTGCTCAGCCACTGGCGGCGCCACCCTGTGCAGTTCTTCAGCGTGCTCACCGGACTATGGCTGGCCACCAGCCTGCTGACCGGCGTGCAGGCGCTCAACAGTCAGGCCCAGGAAAGCTATTCCCGGGCCGCGCAACTGATTGGCGGCGAGCCACAAAAGATTCTGGTCGCGCCCAACGGCGCGAACTTCTCCCAGGACCTGTTCGTCACCCTGCGCCGCGATGGCTGGCCGGTATCCCCGGCGCTGCGCGGGCGGGTCACGCTCAAGGATTTGCCCGATCAACGCCTGACCGTGCTGGGCATCGAGCCGGTGTCGCTGCCGGTCAACACCGCGCTGGCGGGGCAATCGCTGGACACCGCGCAAATCGTCGACTTCTTCACCCCGCCGGGCAGCACCTGGATTTCCCCACAGACCATGCAGGCGCTGGGGCTGCGTGAAGGCGAACGCCCTGTCAGCGAGAACGGGCAAGTCCTGCCGCCCTTGCGTGGCCAAGCCGACATGGCGCCGGGGCTGTTGATGATGGACATCGGTTTCGCCCAGCAACTGCTCAATCAGCCAGGACAGATTTCGCGGCTGATCCTGCCCAAAGACTTCGCCGACAACACCCCCGAACTGCCCGACGGGATCAAGGGCGAGCTGGTGATGCGCAAGAGCGGCGAAGACAACGACTTGGGTCGCCTCACCGAAAGCTTCCACCTGAATCTGGACGCCCTGGGCTTCCTGTCGTTCGTGGTCGGGTTGTTTATCGTGCATGCGGCGATTGGCCTGGCCCTGGAACAGCGCCGCGGCCTGCTGCGTAACCTGCGGGCCTGCGGGGTCAGTGCCCGAGGGCTGATCGGCAGCCTGGTGATCGAACTGGGTGTGCTGGCCCTGCTTGGCGGCATTGCCGGGGTCATCAGCGGTTACTGGCTGGCCAGCGTGCTGCTGCCGGACGTCGCCGCCAGCCTGCGCGGGCTGTATGGCGCCGAGGTGGCCGGGCATTTGAACCTGAGCATCTGGTGGTGGCTGAGCGGGCTGGGCGTCAGCCTGCTGGGGGCGTTTCTGGCCGGTGCCAGCAGCCTGTTGCGCGCCGCGCGTCTGCCCTTGCTGGCCTTGGCCAACGCCCAGGCCTGGCAGGACACCCACGCTCGCTGGCTCAAGCGCCAAGGCTGGATTGCCGCCATTGCCGCGCTGATCGCTATCCTGGCCGCCGTGTTCGGCAACAGCCTGGCGGTGGGTTTCGTCCTGATGGCCAGCCTGCTGCTGAGTGCGGCACTGGGCTTGCCGGTGTTGCTCAATGCCCTGCTCAATGTCTTGCTGGGAAAAAGCCGCTCGGTGCTGGGCCAGTGGTTTCTCGCCGACTGCCGTCAACAGCTGCCCGCCCTGAGCCTGGCGCTAATGGCGCTGCTGTTGGCGATGGCCGCCAATATCGGCGCGGGCAGCATGACCGCAGGTTTTCGTCAGACCTTCAACCACTGGCTGGAGCAACGCCTGAGCGCCGAGCTATACATCAATCCGCAGAACGCCGCCCAGGCAGCGCCTTTGCAAAAATGGCTGAGCGAGCAACCGCTGACGTCAGCCGTGCTGCCCAACTGGCAGGTGTCGCTGCAACTGCACGGCTGGCCTGCCGAGCTGTACGGCATCATCGACAACCCGCACTACCGGCAACACTGGCCGCTGCTGGCCTCGGCAGGCAGCGACCCCTGGGGGCAACTGGCCAAGGACGACACGCTGATGCTCAGCGAGCAGTTGGCCCGGCGGCTGAACGTCAGCGTCGGCGACGAAGTGACATTGCCTGCGCCCGACGGTGCATGGCAGCTGCGGGTGGTCGGAATCTACGCCGACTATGGCAACCCCAAGGGCCACATTCTGGTCAACTCGGACCACCTGCTCGAGCACTGGCCGAACCTGGCACCCAACCGTTTCAACCTGCGCATCGACCCTCGGGCCATCCCGCAACTGCTGCGGGTGTTGCACAACAAATTCACCATCGACGACAACCGCATTGTCGACCAGATCCAGCTCAAGGCCTGGTCGCGCCAGGTGTTCGAACGCACCTTCGCCGCCACCGCCGCCCTCAACAGCCTGACGCTGATGGTGGCGGGTGTTGCGCTGTTCATCAGCCTGCTGACCCAGAGCCAGAGCCGCCTGGGGCAACTCGCGCCACTGTGGGCGCTGGGGGTGACGCGCCGGCAATTGATGCTGCTCAACCTGGCGCAAACCTGGCTGCTGGCGGTGCTCACCCTGGTGCTGGCGATTCCGCTGGGCCTGTTGCTGGCGTGGTGTCTGGATGCAGTGATCAACGTGCAGGCTTTCGGCTGGCGCCTGCCGTGGCAGATCTTCCCCATGCAGCTGCTGCGCCTGATGCTCTTGGCGATGCTTGCCACCTTGCTGGCGTCGGCCTGGCCGCTGTATCGCCTGTATCGCACCCGCCCTGCCGATTTGCTGAGGACCTTCGCCAATGAAAGCTAAGGCGATTGCCCTGCTGATGGCGGTACTGCTGTTGAGCGGCTGCGACGACAAGCCCGAAGAAGAGAAAGGCTTCGCGGGGTTGGCCGACGATGCCGCCAGCTATGCGCAAGTGACGCCGGACAAGCACTGGTCGTTCCCCGAGGATCACGGCCCGCACAATGATTTTCGCATCGAGTGGTGGTACATCACTGCGAACCTTACGAACGCTGACGGCGAGTCATTCGGCGTGCAGTGGACGCTGTTCCGCAACGCCCTGCCCCGCTCGGCCAACGTCGAAAGCAGCGACCAGGGCTGGAGCAACCGCAACCTGTGGATGGGCCACGCGGCAGTTACCTCCTTTGATGAGCACTACGCCGCCGAGCGCTATGCCAGAGGCGGCGTGGCCCAGGCGGGCGTGACCTTTGCGCCGTTTTCGGCGTGGATCGACAACTGGACGCTGAGCAGCCAATCGACCACTGACGATCCCTTGGCCAGCATGCAACTGACGGCACAGGATCCGAAGTTCGCCTACAACCTGCACCTCACAGCCAGCAAACCGCTGGTGCTGCAAGGCAAGCAGGGCTTCAGCCAGAAGTCCGAGCAGGGCCAGGCGTCGTATTACTACAGCCAGCCATTCTTTCAGGCCGAGGGCAGCATCGAGATCGATGGCAAGACCTGGCAAGTGTCAGGCCCGGCATGGCTGGACCGGGAATGGAGCAGCCAGCCGCTGACCGAAAACCAGACCGGCTGGGACTGGTTCTCCCTGCACCTGAATGACGGTTCGGAGTTGATGCTCTATCGCATGCGGCAGAGAGAAGGCGCGCCGTACCTGACCGGCACCTGGATCGGTGCCGATGGCAGCACGCAACTGCTCAAGGCGGGCGACATCGAACTTGAGCCCCAGGACACTACCGACGTCGATGGCCGCGACATGCCCACACAATGGTCGGTGAAGATTCCGGCCAAAGGCCTGGATATCTCGGTCGAAGCGCTCAACACCCAGGCGTGGATGGATTTGCAGATCCCCTACTGGGAAGGCCCGGTGACCGTCAGCGGCAGCCAGAAAGGCGTGGGGTATCTGGAAATGACCGGGTATTGAGCGCTCTCGACCACACCTCAGTCGATGCGCCAAGACAATTCTGTGGGAGCGGGCTTGCCCGCGAATGCGACGGACCTGACCTATAGAGGGAAACTGACCCACCGCCATCGCGGGCAAGCCCGCTCCCACAGAACTTCACTGATCGAAGATCGTCGCCGCCAAAACCATGAAAAACCCGCGCACGCGCCAACCTTTATAACCGATCGTTCTAAAACTCTCACAATCCTCACCGGTCAGTCTTAGGGTAGCCGGACTTCCCCGGCCACATTCCCCAACGGAAAACCGGTAAGGACTTATGTGCGGATTAGCTGGAGAGTTACGTTTCGACAACCAACCTGCGGACCTCGCCGCAGTAGAACGCATCACCCATCACCTGGCGCCTCGCGGGCCGGATGCGTGGGGCTTTCATAGCCAGGGGCCGATTGCCCTGGGCCATCGTCGCCTGAAAATCATGGACCTGTCCGACGGCTCGGCGCAGCCGATGATCGACAGCCACTTGGGCCTGTCCCTTGCGTTCAACGGCGCGATCTACAACTTTCCCGAACTGCGTGCCGAGCTGGAAAACCTGGGCTATCAGTTCCATTCCGGTGGCGACACCGAAGTGCTGCTCAAGGGTTATCACGCCTGGGGCGCCGACCTGCTGCCCAAGCTCAACGGCATGTTCGCCTTCGCAATCTGGGAGCGCGACAACAACAGCCTGTTCATCGCCCGCGACCGCCTGGGCGTCAAACCCCTGTACCTGTCGCGCACCGACAAACGCCTGCGTTTCGCCTCGGCCCTGCCCGCCCTGCTCAAAGGTGGCGACATCAGCCCGATGCTCGATCCGGTGGCGCTGAACCACTACTTGAACTTCCATGCGGTGGTCCCTGCCCCGCGCACCTTGCTGGCCGGCGTCGAGAAAATTCCGCCCGCCACCTGGATGCGCGTGGATGCCAGCGGCAAGACCGAACAGAAAACCTGGTGGACCCTGCCCTACGGCCCTCGCGCCGATGAAGCCAACCTGACCCTGGAAGACTGGCGCGACCGCGTGCTCGACAGCACTCGTGAAGCGGTGGCGATTCGTCAACGGGCGGCGGTGGATGTGGGCGTGCTGCTGTCCGGCGGCGTCGATTCGAGCATGCTCGTGGGCCTCTTGCGCGAAGTCGGCGTTAAAGACCTGTCGACCTTCTCCATCGGCTTTCAGGATGCCGGCGGCGAGCGCGGTGACGAGTTTCAGTACTCGGACCTGATCGCCAAGCACTACGGCACGAACCATCATCAGTTGCGCATCAAGGAAAGCGAGATCATCGAGCAGCTGCCTGCGGCGTTCCGCGCCATGAGCGAGCCGATGGTCAGCCACGACTGCATCGCCTTCTACCTGCTGTCCCGCGAAGTCGCCAAGCACTGCAAGGTGGTGCAGAGCGGCCAGGGTGCGGACGAGCTGTTCGCCGGTTACCACTGGTACCCGCAGGTGGACGGCGCGAGCGACCCGTACGCGGCCTATCGCGACGCCTTCTTCGACCGCAGCTACGACGAATACGCGAAAACTGTCGCGCCGCAATGGCTGACCGCCAATGACGCGGCCGGTGATTTTGTCCGCGAACACTTCGCCATGCCCGGCGCCGATGCAGGCGTGGATAAGGCCCTGCGCCTGGACAGCACGGTGATGCTGGTGGACGACCCGGTCAAGCGCGTCGACAACATGACCATGGCCTGGGGCCTGGAAGCGCGTACCCCGTTCCTCGACTATCGCCTGGTTGAACTGTCGGCCCGGGTTCCGGCGCGCTTCAAGCTGCCTGACGGCGGCAAGCAGGTGCTCAAGGAAGCGGCGCGCCTGGTGATCCCTTCCGAGGTCATCGACCGCAAGAAAGGCTATTTCCCGGTGCCGGGCCTCAAGCACCTTGAGGGCGATACGCTGAACTGGGTACGCGACCTGCTGCTGGACCCCAGCCAGGATCGCGGCCTGTTCAACCCGACCATGCTCGACACCCTGCTGACCAACCCCGACGGTCAATTGACCCCATTGCGCGGCTCCAAGCTGTGGCAACTCGCGGCCCTGAACCTGTGGCTCAGTGAACAAGGACTGTGATTGATGAAAGCCAATGCTTCGAGTTTTAACCAGCGCTTGCTGCGCGGGCAGGCGCCGTCCTATGAACGCTTGCAGGCGCGCTTCGCCGAGGATGGCAGCACGCCGGACACCGAACCCCTGGCCCTGCACTGCGGCTGGGGCCGGCTGTTGATCGGCCACACCTACTCCGACCCCGCGACACTGGCCAACGAACTGCTGAACGAGAAGCCCGGCGAGCGAGACATCGCGCTGTACGTGGCGATGCCGCAACAAGTGCTGGCGCAATCGCCCCAGCAGCTGTTCCTCGACCCGTCCGACACCCTGCGTCTGTGGTTCAGCGACTATCGTCCATCGCAGCGGGTGTTTCGCGGCTTTCGGATTCGTCGCGCCCAGAGCCAGGAAGACTGGACTGCCATCAATAACCTGTACATCGCTCGCGGCATGCTGCCCATCGACCCGAGCCTGCTGACCCCGCGCCATCAGGGCGGCCCGGTGTACTGGATCGCCGAGGATGAAACCAGTAACGCGGTGATCGGCAGCGTCATGGGCCTTAATCACCAGAAAGCTTTCAACGATCCGGAAAACGGCAGCAGCCTCTGGTGCCTGGCGGTCGATCCGCAGTGCACCCGCCCAGGCGTAGGTGAAGTGCTGGTGCGGCACTTGATCGAGCATTTCCAGAGCCGCGGCCTTGCGTACCTCGACCTCTCAGTGCTGCACGACAACCAGCAGGCCAAGAACCTCTACGCCAAGCTGGGCTTTCGCAACCTGCCGACCTTCGCCATCAAGCGCAAGAACGGCATCAACGAAAAGCTGTTTCTCGGCCCGGGCCCTCAGGCGGATTTCAACCCCTACGCGCGGATCATCGTCGAAGAGGCCCATCGTCGTGGCATCGACGTGCAGGTGGACGACGCTGAAGCGGGCCTGTTTACCCTGATCCATGGCGGGCGACGCATTCGTTGCCGCGAGTCGCTGAGCGACCTGACCACCGCCGTGAGCATGACCCTGTGCCAGGACAAGCGCCTGACCCATAAGGCCCTGAAAGCCGCGGGCCTGCAACTGCCGGTGCAGCAACTGGCGGGCAATGCCGACGACAACCTGGGCTTTCTCGACGAGCACGAACGCATAGTGGTCAAGCCGGTGGACGGCGAACAGGGCCAGGGCGTGGCAGTGGACTTGCGTACCATTGAAGACGTGCAAGATGCAGTCGAGCGTGCGCGGCATTTCGATTCACGTGTATTGCTGGAAAGCTTTCACGAAGGACTGGATTTGCGCATCGTCGTCATTGGTTTCGACGTGGTGGCCGCTGCCATTCGCCGCCCTGCCGAAATCATGGGCGACGGGCGCCACACCATCGGCCAGTTGATCGAAGCCCAGAGCCGTCGTCGTGCCGCCGCCACCGGTGGCGAAAGCAAGATTCCGCTGGACGAGGAAACCCGCCGCACCGTGGAAGACGCAGGCTTCACTTTCGACAGCGTGCTGCCCGCCGACCAGCGCCTGGCAGTGCGGCGCACAGCCAACCTGCACACCGGTGGCTGCCTGGAAGACGTCACCGCGATCCTGCACCCGGTGTTGAAAGACGCCGCCATCCGCGCCGCCCGAGCGTTGGACATTCCGGTGGTGGGCCTGGACCTGATGGTCCCGGCCGCCGACCAGCCGGAATATGTGTTCATCGAAGCCAACGAACGCTGCGGGCTGGCCAACCACGAGCCACAGCCGACGGCCGAGCGCTTCGTCGATCTGTTGTTTCCCCATAGCCTGCCCGTGCACGGCTGAATTGAAGTGATGCCGCATACGCAATTCCCGTAGCAGCCCGGCTTGCCGGCGTTAGCGATCTTAAGGACGTCGACGCCGGCAAGCCGGACTGCTACAGGGCATGTGTCGTTACTTGAAATAAAGGAGCTCCCATGACCACTGCAAAAAAAATCCTCGAACCGGATCTGAATTACCTGCAGAAAGTCCTGCTGGAAATGCTCGCGATTCCAAGCCCGACCGGCTTTACCGACACCATCGTGCGCTACGTCGCCGAGCGGCTGGACGAGTTGGGCATTCCATTCGAACTCACCCGTCGCGGCACCATCCGCGCCACGCTCAAGGGCAAGCAGAACAGCCCCGATCGCGCCGTTTCCGCGCACCTGGACACCATTGGCGCCATCGTGCGCGAGGTCAAGGACAACGGCCGCCTGGGCCTGGCGGCGGTGGGCTGCTGGTCCAGCCGGTTTGCCGAGGGCAGCCGGGTCAGTGTGTTCACCGACACCGGCGTGATCCGTGGCAGCGTGCTGCCGTTGATGGCCTCGGGTCATGCGTTCAACACAGCCGTCGATACCATGCCCATCAGTTGGGACCACATCGAGCTGCGCCTGGATGCCTATGCTGCGACGCGCGCTGATTGCGAATCGCTGGGGATCAACGTCGGTGATTTCGTCGCCTTCGATCCGCTGCCCGAATTCACCGACAGCGGCCATATCAGCGCCCGCCATCTGGACGATAAAGCCGGCGTCGCCGCCCTCCTCGCGGCGCTAAAGGCCATTGTCGACAGCGGCGCCGAACCCCTGATCGATTGCCACCCGCTGTTCACCATCACCGAGGAAACCGGCAGCGGCGCGGCGGGCAGCCTGCCGTGGGACGTCAGCGAATTCGTCGGCATCGACATCGCCCCGGTCGCCCCGGGCCAGCACTCCAGCGAGCACGCGGTCAGCGTGGCGATGCAGGATTCCGGCGGGCCGTACGACTATCACCTGTCCCGGCACTTGCTGCGCCTGGGCCAGGAAAAAGACCTGTCGGTGCGGCGCGACCTGTTCCGCTATTACTACAGCGACGCCCACTCGGCGATCACCGCAGGCTACGACACCCGCACCGCGCTGCTGGCGTTCGGCTGCGACGCGACCCATGGCTACGAGCGCACCCACATCGACAGCCTCAACACCCTGAGCCGCCTGCTCTCGGCCTACATCATGAGCCCGCCGGTGTTCGCCAGTGACGCCAAGCCTGCGAATGCATCGCTGGAGAACTTCAGCCATCAACTGGAGCATGACGCACAGATGGAATCCGACACCCGGGTGCCGGCGGTGGATACGCTGGTAGGCCAGCGCTAGAGGCGCAAGCCCTGCTGCGGGATCTGGGATAACGACGATGGTCGGCCAATGAGGATCTGTGGGAGCGGGCTTGCCCGCGAAGGCGGCGGACCAGCCACCCTCGATGCGTCAGGTTTGACGCATTCGCGGGCAAGCCCGCTCCCACAGAGTGATCCCGGCGCATCGGCTGAAGGTGTTTATGAAGTTAAGCTTGAGCACCAACAGAGTATTCACGGGATTTGTGCGAATCATCGACCGACCCTGTAGCCTCGATCCGTTAAGCACGCTAGCATCCGGCCATCTGACCACTTCCACACCCGAGAACTGCCATGCTGATCCCCCACGACCAACTCGAAGCCGACACCCTGACGCGTCTGATCGAGGATTTCGTGACCCGCGACGGCACTGACAATGGCGACGACACGCCGCTTGAGACCCGCGTCCTGCGGGTCCGGCATGCGTTGAGCAAAGGCCAGGCGGTGATCTTCTTCGATCTGGACAGCCAGCAGTGCCAACTGATGCTCAAGCACGAAGTGCCCAAAGAGTATTTCGACGAATGAAAAAGTGCCGCAAGGCGTGAGGATTCGGGTCTAGGCGCCCGTCGACTGGTTGGCCATCAGCGCAAGCCGTGCGGCGATCCGTTTATAGACCTCGGCGCGGTGAATCTTCACGTGTTGCGGGGCGTCGATCCCCAGGCGCACCTGATTGCCGGTGATACCCAGAATCTGCACCGTGATGTCATCACCGATGGAGAAGGTTTCTCCTATTTCTCTCGTCAGTACCAGCATTTTTCCTACTCCCTTGGATGTAACCGAGGGGGCAGGTTGACGCGCCCGCCGCAGCGCTTCAATGCGCCGCGATCAAATCAGTAATGCCCTTCAACACCGTGAGGCGTCGACTGACAGACACGTCCTACAAAACGGCCATAAGCGTCACAACCTTGCCGAAAGGTCCGCATTCACGATCAGTCTTTTTTCCCTGCCGGGCGATCAGGCCGCCGGCCAGCGCGGCCCCAGCAAAATGATCGTCGCGCCTATCACGCACAACGCCACGCCGATCCAGTCGGAGGTCAGCGGGCGCACACGCTCGATCACCGCCAGCCAGGCAATCGAGGCGATGATGTAGATCCCGCCATAGGCCGCATAGGCACGCCCCGCGTAGGTCGCTTCGATGCGGGTCAGTAACAGGGCGAACAGCGTCAGGCTGAGTAACGCGGGAATGATCCACAGCACGCTCTTGCCCTGGCGCAACCACATCCAGAAGCCATAGCAGCCGGCGATTTCGAACAGGGCGGCGAGGAAGAACCAGAGGTAGTTGAGCACGAGGGTTGCCTTCAAGGGTGCACGCAAAGATGCGCGCCACCCTATCAGAAAATGCGATGCGGATCGTACGAGCCGGTCAGCCCCGGGCCTTGGCCCGCATCCGCTCGGCCATGTGAGTCATCTCGTCGTAGATGGCTTGCGGGTTCTGTTGCTTGACCTGCCAGGCCATGCGCCCCTGCTCGTGGGGCAGGATCATGAATTGGCCTTTATGCACCTGCTCATGAATATACTCGGCAATGTCGGCGGCGCTGATCGGCGAGCTTTCCAGCAGCTTGCCGACCTGGGCTTTCATGGCGGGCGTCGGGCCGCGGAAGGAGTCCAAAAGGTTGGTCTGGAAGAACGACGGACACACCACATGCACAGCGATTTCCTGTTGGCGCAGCTCCACCAGCAGGCTTTCGGACAACGCCACCACGCCGGCCTTGGCCACGTTGTAGTTGCTCATCGCCGGGCCCTGCATCAGTGCAGCCATGGAGGCGATGTTGATGATGGTGCCCCTGCTTTGCTCCAGAAGCGGCAGGAACGCCTTGCAGCCCTTGACCACGCCCATGAGGTTGATCGCGATCTGCCAGTCCCAGTCTTCCAGCGAGAGCTCGTCGAAAAAGCCGCCGGACGCCACGCCCGCGTTGTTGACGATGACGTCGATGCCCCCAAGCTTCTGCTCGCAAGCCTGTGCGAAAGCAGTGAGCTGGCTGTAGTCCCGAACATCGCAGCGCTGAATGAAACCGTCGCCCCCGGCTGCGCGAACCAGTTTCAGGGTTTCCTGAAGACCGGCATCGTTAACGTCGGACAGCGCCAGTTGCCAACCATCGCGGGCCCAGCGCAGTGCGATTTCCCGTCCAAGGCCCGATCCTGCGCCAGTGATCATGATGCGATTTTGCATAGCCAATGCCTTGTCGTTTCCCGAGGAAGTGACCTCAGTGTAAACAGCGGCATTGTCAGACAATGCCTTCATTAGCTCGCTGAATATGCCGGGCAAACCGCTACGTCAGATAGGTCGAACCTTTTGCTTATCCCACAGGTCGGAATCTGCAAGCGGTTCGCCTTTTTGCCCGCCGGGCAACGACCCGAATGCAACACCACTTCACAAAAACGAAAAGGAACTCATCATGGGCATTGGCACGATCCTGATTATCATTCTGATCCTCCTGCTGATCGGGGGGCTTCCCGTGTTTCCACACTCCAGAAGCTGGGGTTACGGGCCATCGGGGATCATCGGTACGATCCTGGTCATTCTGCTGATATTGGTCTTGCTCGGCAGGATATGACGGTCCCCGCCTTGTAGCAGCACGGCCGGGCTGCTACGGGACCGAGCGCTACACAACAAAACGCCCCGAATGATCGGGGCGTTTTGTTTTAGCGGGTTTACTCAAGCATCAGTGCGAATCAGTGCGATACCGCACCACTGGCACCCAGGCCGGTCTGCGAACGCACGAACTGTGGATAGAACAGCTCACGCTCACCTTCAGCCGCCTTGGACTTGTCGGTCACCGAGAAGAACCAGATGCCCACGAACGCGATGATGATCGAGAAGAACGCCGGGTACTCGTACGGGAAGATCGCCTTCTCGTGATGCAGGATCTGCACCCAGATGGTCGGGCCGAGAATCATCAGCACAACCGCGCTGATCAGGCCCATCCAGCCGCCGATCATGGCGCCACGGGTGGTCAGGTTTTTCCAGTACATCGAGAGCAGCAGCACAGGGAAGTTGCAGCTGGCCGCGATGGAGAACGCCAGACCGACCATGAACGCGATGTTCTGGCTTTCGAAGGCGATACCCAGCAGGATCGCAACGACGGCCAGTGCAACAGTCGTGTATTTCGAGACGCGGATTTCATCCTTCTCGTTGGCCTTGCCCGCCTTGATGACGCTGGCGTACAGGTCATGGGACACCGCCGAGGCACCGGCCAGGGTCAAACCGGCAACCACCGCCAGGATGGTCGCGAACGCCACCGCCGAGATGAAGCCCAGGAACAGACTGCCGCCCACGGCATCGGCCAGGTGCACCGCCGCCATGTTGTTGCCGCCGATCAGTGCGCCTGCCGCATCCTTGAACGCCGGGTTGGTGCTGACCAGAAGGATCGCGCCGAAACCGATGATGAAGGTCAGGATGTAGAAGTAGCCGATGAAGCCGGTCGCGTACAGAACCGATTTACGGGCTTCCTTGGCATCGCTCACGGTGAAGAAGCGCATCAGGATGTGTGGCAGGCCCGCGGTACCGAACATCAGTGCCAGACCCAGCGAGAACGCGGAGATCGGATCTTTCACCAGACCGCCCGGGCTCATGATCGCTTCACCTTTGGGGTGAACCTTGGTGGCTTCGGAGAACAGCACGTTGAAGTCGAAGTTGACGTGCTTCATCACCATCAGCGCCATGAACGATGCGCCGGACAGCAACAGCACCGCCTTGATGATCTGCACCCAGGTGGTGGCCAGCATGCCGCCGAACAGCACGTACAGGCACATCAGGATACCGACCAGCACCACCGCCACGTTGTAATCCAGGCCGAACAGCAGCTGGATCAGCTTGCCCGCGCCAACCATCTGCGCGATCAGGTAGAACGCCACGACCACCAGCGAACCGCAGGCGGACAGGGTGCGGATTTCCTTCTGCTTGAGGCGGTAGGACGCCACGTCAGCGAAGGTGTACTTGCCAAGGTTACGCAGGCGCTCGGCGATCAGGAACAGAATGATCGGCCAGCCGACCAGAAAGCCGATCGAGTAGATCAGGCCGTCGTAGCCGGACGCGTAAACCAGTGCGGAAATACCCAGGAAGGACGCCGCCGACATGTAGTCACCGGCAATCGCCAGACCGTTCTGGAAACCGGTGATCTTGCCGCCCGCCGAGTAATAATCAGCTGCCGTTTTGTTCTTTTTCGCCGCCCAGTACGTAATGCCCAGGGTGAAGGCTACAAAGGCCACGAACATGATAATCGCGGCGACGTTCAGGGGCTGCTTCTGCACGGCGCCAGTCAAGGCGTCCGCCGCCATGAGTGTCGGTGCGAAAGAGGCAAGGCCCAGGACTGCTAACAGGCGCCGGCTCATTGTTGGGCCTCCTTCAGGATCGCGTTGTTCAGCTGATCGAATTCACCGTTTGCACGGCGCACGTAGATAGCTGTCAGCACGAACGCAGAGAGAATCAACCCGACTCCGATCGGCATTCCCCAGGTGATGGATGATGTGGCGCTGAGTTTGGCGCCCAGAATCTGAGGCCCGTACGCAATCAAAAGGATGAATGCGGCATAGAGCCCAAGCATGATCGCCGAGAGAATCCAGGCGAATCGTTCCCTTTTCGAGACCAGCTCCTTGAAACGCGGGCTGTTCTGAATCGAGAGGTAAATGCTGTCGTTCATTGTTTTTGTCCTCGCAGCACAGATGGATGTCACGTATTGAACTTTAGCCCGCTCTGAGCCGTACTCCAGACGACCTTAGTATTAGAACGACATTAGTTGTTACATCCGTGCGCGCAAACGTGCTCATCAATGGGAAAAGAAGAGGCAACTTTGGCGGGTGTGACATTGCAGGCTTGAAGAATTGTCTTGCCCTGGGAGCTTCTGGCCGGAGGCCGTGGGAGCTGGCTTGCCTGCGATCTGTCGCGCAGCGGCAGTAAAACCGCACACCTCTTTCGCAAAGATAAATCGCCTTCTCAAGGGCATTACTACTGCTTCGCAGTAGATCGCAGGCAAGCCAGCTCCCACGGCCTGCGGCCAGAAGCGAAATGTGTGGACGCAATAAAAAACCGCCAGGCAATCACTCGCCGGGCGGTCTTTTAAGATGAAGGCTTTATTGCAACTTATTTACCGGTCCATTCCTTGACGCGCTCTGGGTGATTGGCCACCCAATCCTTGGCCGCCTGTTCAGGCTTGGCGCCGTCCTGGATCGCCAGCATGACTTCGCCGATCTCGTCCTTGCTCGACCACTGGAATTTTTTCAGGAAGTCGGCAACGTCCGGGGCTTTCTTGGCCAGGTCCAGGCTGCCGATGTTGTCCACGGTTTCAGCCGCGCCGTACACGCCCTTTGGATCTTCCAGGAACTTGAGTTTCCACTTGGCGAACATCCAGTGCGGCACCCAGCCGGTCACTGCGATGGATTCTTTCTTGTTCTCGGCACGGGTCAGTTCGGCAATCATGCCGGCACCGGAGCTGGCCTGCAGCTTGTAGCCGTCCAGACCATAGTCCTTGATTGCCTGGTCGGTCTTGATCATGACGCCGGAACCTGCGTCGATGCCGACGATTTTCTTCTTGAAGGACTCATCGGTCTTCAAGTCGGCAACCGAGTTGGCTTTGACGTACTCAGGCACGATCAGGCCGATCTTGGCGTCCTTGAAGTTGGGGCCGTAGTCGGTGACCTTGTCCTTGTTCTTGGCCCAGTACTCGCCATGGGTCACTGGCAGCCAGGCCGACAGCATCATGTCCAGCTTACCGGTAGCAACGCCTTGCCACATGATCCCGGCAGCGACTGCCTGCAGTTTCACGGGATAGCCGAGTTTCTGCTGAATCACTGCGGCGGCCACGTTGGTGGTCGCAACACTGTCGGACCAGCCATCCACGTAGCCGATGCTCAGCTCGGGTTTATCGGCGGCAAGGGCCAGCGTGGAACTGATGGCAAGGGCCAGAGCCGCGCCCGCACCCAGGATATTTCGCATTTTCATCGTTACTTCCCCGGTAGTCCTGAACCCGACGGTCGTCGGGTATCGTTAACGTTTTTTAAAGCCTGGACACTCGCCCACATTTGGCGCATCGCCCGGCCTTCACGCTTTAACCACTTGCCTGCGCAGCCGCACTCGCTGCGTTGACGAAACGATCATCAACCCCCACCAACCTTGTGCCTTTCCTCCCAGCGACACTCAGGCAACGGGAAACGACATCACTGGGCCATCAACGACAAACAGGTCGTAAAAGCAGTCGCAGTCCGTCCGAAAATTGCATGAAAAAACACAGCCTCAAGCTGCAAGCCTCAAGCGCCAAGAAAAAGCGGCGCCGTACACTCTCTTGCGGCCTGGAGCTCAAAGCTTGAAGCTAGAGGCTCGCCCCTCTTTTGGCCCGATCATGCCCGCCACTTCCCGCTCGCCTGTCGTCCTCTACCTTTTCTCCTGTCTGATTGCCCTGTTTGCCTTGTGCGGTTATTGGTACGGCCTGGGAAAACCTGTGGTTCTGCCTGACGCCGCCACGCCCACGCACAAGCTGCAATGCGCTTCCTACACGCCTTTCGACAAGGACCAGTCACCGTTCGACCAGCCCTTCAAGCCGCGTCCGGAACGCATGGACGCGGACCTTGCGCTGCTGGCAACGCGCTTTGAATGCATCCGCACCTATTCGATGACAGGCCTTGAAGCGATCCCGGAGCTTGCGCGCAAGCACGGGCTCAAGGTGATGCTCGGCGCCTGGGTTAGCGCCAGTACGGCGGACACTGACAAGGAGATCAAGGCGCTGATCAAAGAGGCCAACGCCTACCCCGATGTTGTCACCGCTGTGATCGTCGGTAACGAAACCCTGTTACGCAAGGAAGTGACCGGCGCGCAACTGGCGAAGCTGATCGGTCAGGTCAAGGCGCAGGTCAAACAACCGGTGACCTATGCCGATGTATGGGAGTACTGGCTGCAATACCCGGACATCGCGACCGCGGTGGATTTCTTGACCATCCACCTGCTGCCTTATTGGGAAGACGACCCCAAGGGCATCGATGACGCGTTGGCTCACGTGGCGCAGATCCGCCAGACCTTCGGCGAGAAATTCGCCCCCAAAGACATCCTGATCGGCGAAACCGGCTGGCCCAGTGAAGGCCGGCAGCGGGAAACCGCACTGCCGAGCCGGGTCAACGAGGCGAGGTTCATTCGCAGTTTTGTCGCCATGGCCGAGCGTAACGGCTGGCACTACAACCTGATCGAAGCGTTCGACCAGCCATGGAAACGCGGCGCTGAAGGTGCGGTGGGGGGTTACTGGGGGCTGTTCGATGCCGATCGTCAGGACAAAGGCGTGTTGGCCGGGCCGGTGTCGAACCTGCCGTTGTGGCCGGTATGGCTGGCAGTCAGCGGCGTGATTGCCCTGATCGCGCTGGCGCTGGCCGGACGGATAACACAGGCGCGCCAGGCGCTGATCCTTCCTCTGCTGGCCGCATTCGGCGGCGGCTGCATCGGCGCCTGGGGGGAACTGGCGCGGGTCACCAGCCGTTTTGCCGGGGAATACCTGTGGGCGTTCGTTCTGGTGGCGTTGAATCTGCTGGTGCTGGCCCATGCCGCCCTGACGCTGTCGGCCAGAACCGGCTGGCGCGGGCAGGCATTCAAGTGGCTGGATGCCAGGGGTTTCTGGTGGCTGGGCGCGGCAGGGTTCGCGGCAGCGGTGATGATGCTGGCGATGGTGTTCGATCCCCGTTACCGCAGTTTTCCCACGGCGACGCTCTGGCTGCCCGCGCTCTTCTATCTATTCAGGTCTGTAAGGGTGGCGCGTCGAGAGACGGCGCTGCTGGCGCTTATCGTGGGCGCAGGGATCATCCCGGTGCTGGCGCGTGAGGGCTTGAGCAATCCACAGGCGCTGGGGTGGGCCCTGGCCTGCGGGTTGATGACCCTGGCGCTGTGGCGCAGCGTACGAAACACATTGTGTTACCGCTGAGGGAATCCCAGAACAGAATACGGGTAACACGGAAACAGAATCGCTGGCGCGGGGATGGCTCAAGAACCAGTGAAATTATTAAGCCTATGATTTTAAAGGCTTTTAAAAAGTTGGCACGGCACCTGCTATATCTCCTGCATAACAAGAACAAAATGTGAAAACCCAATAAAAATAAGATGAATCGGCTCTGACATAACAAGAACAACGGTACAGAGACGCAGCCAACAGATTTTTTTGGAGTAGATGTGCTTTGCAGGGGCCTCGGCCTCACCACCCTACAGAGAACAATAAAACTACCTCAAGGTAGCGTCCGAACGGGTTGGGTCTGTCGCGATAGCGAAGTGGACCAAAGCAGATAAGCGCTCAAAAAAATACGTTTGCTCTTGTGTCCCGGATGGGGACCACCAAAACGCTGTGAAGGGACCGGTTGCCAAAAACAACAACAGACCGCCCTAAAACAATAAGAAAAGAGCACGTGCAACGATTTAGAGGGGAGCTTCGGCTCCCCTTTATGCTGTCTGCGATTCGCAAAGACATGCCCCCCGTAGCAGTCCGGCTTGCCGGCGTCTGCGATTTCACCGACGCCGTCGCCGGCAAGCCGAGCGCCGCCCGGCCGTGCTGCTACGGTCCACGGTGGCTTCGGACTAATCTCAACCCGGCAATCACTACCGCAAACACCGCAAGGCTGGCCGAGTACAGCACCAGCGCCAGCATCCCCAGCAGCAACCCCACCCAGGCAAGGTAGCGGCCAATCCGGTTCGGCACGGCAAGCCCCAGCACCGAGGCAATCAACGCGCCCCAGCCCAGCACCCCGAAGTGAATCAACAGCCCCAGGTTCGAACGCACCGAACATTGCCAATGTGCAGCGACCTCATCGGAACAGGCCCCCACCCAACGCACATCTTCCATCAAGCCATAACGCACGCCGTAACTGGCAGCCAGCCAGAGCGCGAGGGCGAGAAACAGCAATACCGGCGGCAGACGACGGGACACAGCACACCCCAAGGGCAAAAAAACGACGCTCAGCATATCCGTAGCAGACAGCGAACGGCATCTGCCTCACATAAAAAGCACAAGCTGACACGCCAAAGGTGCCGGAACCTGTATTGTCGCCTAGGGTCTGTACGGTGATGATTCAAAACCAGTGCAAAATGCCACTACGGCACTTTTCGCCCTGTACCCGGGTCATAGCCTGCGTATCTCAACAGCACTTCTTCCCAAGGGATTCAGTCATGCTTCGTTTTTTACGCCTCGCCGCCCTTTCTGGCGGCCTGTTCTTGAGTGCGTCCGTGATGGCGGTCGACATCGATCCGTCCAGCTATGGCTACCCTCTGACCAATCCGTTTGAAGCGACCATCGCCACCACGCCTCCCGATCTGCGTGCGAAAGTGCCTGAAGACGCCGACATCGACCAGGACGACTACAGCCTGACCTTGCGCCCGGATCGCGAGTTCACCCTGCCGGACAACTTCTGGGCGGTGAAGAAACTGCGCTACCGCCTGGCCAAACAGGACAAGCCGGCGCCGCTGATCTTCCTGATCGCGGGCACGGGCGCGCCGTACAACAGCACGCTCAACGAATACCTCAAGCGCCTGTATTACGGAGCCGGGTATAACGTCGTACAGCTCTCCTCACCGACCAGCTACGACTTCATGAGCGCCGCCTCGCGTTTCGCCACCCCAGGCGTGACCAGCGAAGACGCCGAAGACCTGTACCGGGTCATGCAGGCCGTGCGCGCCCAGCAGAGCAAGCTGCAAGTCACCGAGTACTACCTCAGTGGCTACAGCCTCGGCGCGCTGGACGCAGCCTTCGTCAGCAAACTGGACGAGACTCGTCGCAGCTTCAATTTCAAGAAAGTGTTGCTGATCAACCCGCCGGTCAACCTTTACACCTCCATCACCAACCTGGACAAGATGGTGCAGACCGAGGTGAAGGGCATCACCAACAGCACCACCTTCTATGAACTGGTGCTGCAGAAATTGACCCGCTATTTCCGCGAGAAGGGTTACATCGATCTCAACGACGCGTTGCTCTACGACTTCCAGCAGTCCAAGCAGCACCTGTCCAACGAGCAGATGGCGATGCTGATCGGCACCTCGTTCCGTTTTTCCGCCGCCGACATCGCGTTCACCTCCGACCTTATCAACCGCCGCGGCCTGATTACCCCGCCCAAGACGCCGATCAGCGAAGGCACCAGCCTGTCGCCGTTCCTCAAGCGCGCCCTGCAGTGCGACTTCGACTGCTACGTGACCGAGCAAGTGATCCCGATGTGGCGCGCCCGCACCGACGGTGGCAGCCTGCTGCAGTTGGTCGATCAGGTGAGCCTCTATGCGCTCAAGGATTACCTGGCCGGCAGCAAGAAGATCGCCGTCATGCACAACGCCGACGACGTGATCTTGGGCCCCGGCGACCTGGGCTTCCTGCGCAAGACCTTTGGCGATCGCCTGACCGTTTACCCCTATGGCGGTCATTGCGGCAACATGAACTATCGCGTCAACAGCGACGCCATGCTGGAGTTCTTCCGTGGCTAAACATCTTTTTTTGACTGCCGCACTGCTCTGCGCAGGCGCTGTTCAAGCCGCCGAGGCGCCCATCGTGTCCCAGGCCGCCCCCGTCAAGCGCGTGGAAAACCCGGACGGCTTCACCGAGCCGCTGAAGTCGCTGAAATTCAACCCGGGCCTGGACCAGCAGGAGTTCGAGCGTTCGTCGCTCAACGCCCTCAACGTCTATGACCCGCTGGAGTCCTGGAACCGCCGCGTCTACCACTTCAACTACCGCTTCGATGAGTGGGTGTTCCTGCCGGTGGTCAATGGCTACAAATACGTCACGCCAAGTTTCCTGCGCAGCGGGGTCAGCAACTTCTTCAGCAACCTGGGCGATGTGCCCAACCTGTTGAACAGCCTGTTGCAATTCAAGGGCAAGCGCTCGATGGAAACCACCGGGCGCCTTATCATCAACACCACGCTGGGTATCGCCGGCCTGTGGGATCCGGCGACCAAGATGGGCCTGCCCAAGCAGAGCGAAGACTTCGGCCAGACCCTGGGCTTCTATGGCGTGCCGGCCGGTCCGTACTTCGTGTTGCCGATCCTGGGTCCGTCGAACTTCCGTGACACCGGCGGCCTGGTGTTCGATTTCACTGCCGAATCGCAGATCAACTTCCTGAACGTTGCACAGGTCAGCCAGGATCATCCGGAGCTGTACCTGCTGCGCGCCATCGACCGGCGCTACACCACCAGCTTCCGCTATGGGCAGATGAACTCGCCGTTCGAGTACGAGAAGGTGCGGTACGTGTACACCGAGGCGCGCAAGTTGCAGATTTCCGAATGATTCCTGCCCCGGGATGGGTCTGAAAAGCGATACAAACCCTGTGGGAGCGAATTCATTCGCGATGCGATGGTACAGACGATGAATCTCTATCGGATGTACCGGCCTCTCGCGAATGAATTCGCTCCCACATAAGACGGTACACACCTGGAAACCAATCGAACGCTTCGATAATTTCTCCGCAAAAACGTCACCCATCCATCGTCTCAACCCGCATACCATAGGCGCCATTCCCAGCTGTTCCGGAGTGAGCCCCATGACTCAATTACGCAAAGTGCTGTCGATCCAGGCCGGTCAACCGACCTCGGACGGCGCTGGCGTCAAGCTGACCCGCGTGTTCGGCGGCCCCGGCGTCGAGGCGTTCGACCCGTTCCTGATGCTCGACGAATTCGGCTCCGACAAACCTGACGACTACATCGCAGGCTTCCCGCCGCACCCCCATCGCGGTTTCGAAACCGTGACTTACATGCTCGAAGGCCGCATGCGCCACGAAGACCACATGGGCAACGTGGGCCTGTTGCAGGGCGGCGGCGTGCAGTGGATGACGGCAGCCCGTGGCGTGATCCACAGTGAAATGCCCGAGCAGGAAGAAGGCGTGATGCGCGGCTTCCAGCTCTGGCTGAACCTGCCGGGCAAATCGAAGATGGGCGACGCCGGCTACGACGACATCCAGCCCGAGCGCATCCCCAGGATCACCACGCCGGATGGCGTTGAAGTGGTGGTGATCGCCGGTCAGTTCGACGACGGTCAGGTGCAGCAGGCCGGCGTCGTGCAGCGCCCTGACACCGAGCCGCAGTACTTCGACTTGCACATCCCGGCAGGCAAAAACATCAGCCCGATCGTGCCTGAAGGTCATCGTGTACTGCTGTACGTGTACGAAGGCGAGATCGAGATTGCAGGCCAGCCGCAGAAACTCGGCAAGAGCCGTCTGGCAAGGCTGTCGGAAAGCGGCGAGTTGCGACTGAGCACGTCGACCGGCGCCAAGGTGCTGCTGATCGCTGGCAAGCCCCTGGGCGAGCCCATCGTGCAATACGGCCCGTTCGTGATGAACAGCCGCGAAGAGATCGAACAGGCGCTGCGGGATTTTCGGGATGACAAGTTGACGGCATGACGGCACGCCGAACAACGGTCGCTGACTCACCTCTGTCCTGTAGCAGTCCGGCTTGCCGACGGTAGCGATGCCAAGGACGCCACCGCCGGCAAGCCGGACTGCTACAGGAATCGAGTCAGCTCAGTTGCAAAAACCTCATCAACTGCTCCTTCTGGGCCAGCGCATCGCGGCGGCCCAGTTCGATCAGCTCGCTGCAATACCCCGACTCGAACAGCAGATAACTCAGCACCCCTGCCCCGCTGGTCTTGGTCGCGCCCGGCCCACGCAGGAACGTGCGCAAGGCGGGCGGCAGTTCGCGGCGGTGGCGCGCGGCGATTTCGTCGATGGGCTGGCTGGGGGAAATTACCAGCACCTCCACCGGCGCCAGGGATTGCGCAGGCGTCGGCTGGTCGGACACTTGCGGCGAAGGTTCAGGCATCGCCGGCATCATGCGGCTAACGAGGTTGAGCCGTTCCAGCAACTCGATATCGCTTTCCAGGCTGTCAATGAACGTGCTGTTGAGCATGTGCCCGCCAATCTGCGCCAGGCTCGGCTGTGCACCACTGACCGCCCGCTGCACCGGCGTATTGGCCCCCAGGCCACGGGGGTTGCCGCTGACGCCCACCACCAGCACCCGATTGGCCCCAAGGTGCAACGCCGGGCTGATGGGCGCCGACTGACGCACCGCGCCATCGCCGAAATATTCGTGCTCGAGTTTGACCGGGGCGAACAACAGCGGGATCGCCGAGCTTGCCAGCAGGTGATCCACGGTCAGACGGGTGGGCAAACCGATGCGCCGATGCCGCAGCCATGAATCGATGGTGCCCCGGCCTTGATAGAAGGTGACGGCCTGCCCCGACTCGTAACCGAATGCCGTGACCGCGACAGCCCGCAGGTGCCGGCCCTCTATCGCTTCATCGATGCCTGCCAGGTTCAGCCGCTCAGTCAGCAGATCGCGCAAGGGCGAGCTGTTGAGCAGCGCCACCGGCACTTGCTTGCGACCGATGCCGAGCAGGCTGCGACCGAAAAACCGGGCCGCCTGGCGAATCACCCCGGCCCAGTCACTGCGCAGTACCTGATGGCTGCGGAAGCTTTGCCAGAAGAGCGTCAGCTCATGAATGGCGGTACGAAACTCTGCGGCGCCGCTGGCCAGCTTCACCGCGTTGATGGCGCCGGCGGAAGTGCCGACGATCACCGGGAACGGGTTTTTCACGCCGATGGGCAGCAGGTCAGCGATCCCGGCCAGTACCCCGACCTGATAGGCGGCGCGGGCACCGCCTCCCGAGAGAATCAACCCGGTGACCGGCTCGATGCCGATCGGTGTCTGTGACGCGCTGTCGACTGCTTGTTGTTCTGTTGCGCTGGTGGTCATGAAGCCTTGGCTCCCGGTGTCAGCCACGCTTTTTATAGAGTTTCGGCTCGCCCGGCGGTCGGCTCTTGAAGCGCCGATGCGCCCACAGGTACTGCTCGGGGCACTGGGTGACCGCACGTTCCACCCACTGGTTGATACGAATGCAATCGGCCTCGTCGCTTTCGCCGGGGAAGTCGGTGAGCGGCGGGTGCAGGACCAGTTGGTAGCCGCTGCCGTCGTCCAGCCGGCGCTGGGTGAATGGCACCACAACGGCGCGGCCCAGGCTTGCGAACTTGCTGGTGGCCGGCACGGTCGCCGCCTGGATGCCGAACAGCGGCACGAAGATGCTCTGCTTGGCGCCGTAGTCCTGATCGGGCGCGTACCAGATGGCGCGGCCTTTGCGCAGCTGCTTGATCATGCCGCGCACGTCTTCGCGCTCCACGGCAATCGAATCCAGGTTGTGCCGCTCGCGGCCACGGCGCTGAACGAAGTCGAACAGCGCATTCTTGTGCTCGCGGTACATCCCGTCGATGGTGTGCTGCTGGCCGAGCAGGGCCGCACCGATCTCAAGGGTGGTGAAGTGCAGCGCCATGAGAATCACGCCCTGCCCTTCGGCCTGGGCTTTTTGCAGATGCTCCAGACCCTCGATGTGCGCAAGCTTCGCCAGACGGGCACGGCTCCACCACCAGCTCATGGCCATCTCGAAGAACGCAACGCCGGTGGAGGCGAAGTTTTCCTTGAGCAGGCGCTTGCGCTCGGCCTTGGAGTACTGCGGGAAACACAGCTCCAGGTTGCGCTTGGCGATGATCCGGCGGTCGGTTGCGAAGTAATACATGATCGCGCCCAGGGTGCGACCGATCGCCACCAGGGCGCGGAAGGGCAACTGCACGATCAGCCAGAGCAAACCCAGCCCCAGCCAGAGCGGCCAGTAGCGCGGATGAAGAAAACGGGCTTGAAAACGCGGGCGATCCATTACAGCTTCCATCGGGGCAAAGGCGGGCATTCTACATCGTAAAGACGACGCGGGTGACCTCTCGTCAGCAACGCGGGCACTGCGCCTCCCTTGCGGCTGGCGGGCGTTCTCGTTATAAGTCTCGGCACTTTTAGCGACAAGCCGCTGTATGCCGACATGAGCCAAATCGAATTGCAAGACAAGGATCCCGTGTTCCAGTTGAAGGGCAGCATGCTGGCCATCACCGTGCTGGAACTGGGCCGCAACAACCTCGAAGCCCTGGATCGTCAACTGGCGGCCAAAGTCGCCCAGGCGCCGAATTTCTTCAGCAACACCCCGCTGGTGCTGGCGCTGGACAAGCTGCCGCCCAACGAAGGCGCGGTCGATCTGCCGGGCATGATGCGCATTTGTCGCCAGCACGGCCTGCGCACCCTGGCCATCCGTGCCAACCGGATCGAGGACATCGCCGCCGCCATCGCCATCGACCTGCCCGTTTTGCCACCATCGGGTGCGCGTGAACGGCCGCTCGATCCGACGGAAGGCGGGGTAAAGAAAAAACCCGAAGTAATCGAAAAACCGCCTGCGCCACTGATCAAGCCGACCAAGATAATCACGGCTCCGGTGCGTGGCGGTCAGCAGATTTACGCGCAGGGATCGGACCTGGTGGTGGTTTCCTCGGTCAGTCCCGGTGCGGAACTTCTGGCCGATGGCAACATCCATGTTTACGGCCCCATGCGGGGTCGGGCCCTGGCGGGGATCAAAGGCGACACCAAAGCGCGGATTTTCTGCCAGCAAATGGCCGCCGAATTGATCTCCATCGCAGGCCAGTACAAGGTTTCCGAAGACCTGCGCCGGGATCCTCTTTGGGGGGCCGGGGTACAGGTCAGTCTGTCCGGGGATGTGTTGAACATCACCCGTCTTTAACGGATACTGCCCCATTTTCCAAGCAACGCTGATACGTTGTGAATTCGAGGCAAAGGACACGGAAAATTCGGGAAACCAGCAGTTTTCTCGATCAGGGAAGCTTTAATCGGCTCAACGTTTCCAACTTTGCTTGTTCGCGGCGACATCGGGCGGGGCTATTCAGGGACTCATTGTCCTTTTTCCTCTAGGGGTGAAACACCTTGGCCAAGATTCTCGTGGTTACATCCGGCAAGGGTGGTGTGGGCAAGACCACCACCAGCGCCGCTATCGGTACCGGCCTCGCACTGCGCGGCCACAAGACAGTCATCGTCGACTTCGACGTCGGCCTGCGTAACCTGGACCTCATCATGGGTTGCGAGCGTCGCGTGGTGTACGACTTCGTCAACGTGGTCAACGGCGAAGCCAACCTCAAGCAGGCCCTGATCAAAGACAAGAAGATCGAAAACCTGTACGTGCTGGCCGCCAGCCAGACCCGTGACAAGGAAGCGCTGACCAAGGACGGCGTGGAAAAAGTCCTGATGGACCTCAAGGCCGACTTCGAATACATCGTCTGCGACTCGCCGGCCGGTATCGAGACGGGCGCTCACCTGGCGATGTACTTCGCCGACGAAGCCATCGTCGTGACCAACCCTGAAGTCTCCTCGGTTCGTGACTCGGACCGCATGCTGGGCCTTTTGGCCAGCAAGTCGCGCCGCGCCGAGAACGGCGAAGACCCGATCAAGGAACACCTGCTGCTGACCCGCTACAACCCTGAGCGCGTCAGCAAGGGCGAAATGCTGGGCGTGGAAGACGTCAAGGAAATCCTGGCCGTGACCCTGCTGGGTGTCATCCCGGAATCCCAGGCCGTGCTCAAGGCTTCCAACCAGGGCGTGCCGGTCATTCTGGATGAACAGAGCGATGCCGGTCAGGCCTACAGCGATGCCGTCGACCGCCTGCTGGGCAAAGACCGCGAGCACCGCTTCCTGGACGTACAGAAAAAAGGATTTTTCGAACGCCTGTTCGGGGGTAATTAATGAATATTTTTGACTTCTTTCGTGCCAACAAAAAGCAAAGTACCGCGTCGGTTGCGAAAGAGCGTCTACAGATCATCGTGGCGCACGAACGCGGCCAACGCAGTACCCCGGATTACCTGCCTGCCCTGCAGAAGGAACTGGTCGAAGTGATCCGTAAATACGTCCAGATCGAGGACGACAAAGTGCAGGTTGCCCTGGATAACGAGGGTAGCTATTCGATTCTGGAACTCAACATCACATTGCCTGATCGTTGATTCAAGAAACGTCGCCACGGCGGCTCGTTTGCCCAGACCCTTCACAGGGCCTGGGCGGGCGCGCCGCCGTTGGCGTTTTACGAGGTGTGTTTGTAGATGCCGCTGTCCAATGTTCACATTCTCCACCAGGACGACGCCGTGCTGGTGGTGAACAAACCCACCCTGCTGCTCTCGGTGCCAGGCCGCGCCGACGACAACAAGGACTGCCTGATTACGCGCCTTCAGGAAAACGGCTATCCCGATGCGCTGATCGTTCACCGCCTGGACTGGGAGACGTCGGGGATCATCCTGCTGGCGCGCAACCCCGATGCGCACCGCGAGCTTTCCCGCCAGTTCCATGACCGTGAAACCGAAAAGGCCTACACCGCGCTGGCTTGGGGGCAGCCGACACTGGACAGCGGCAGCATCGATCTGCCGCTGCGTTACGACCCGCCGACCAAACCGCGGCACGTGGTCGATCACGAATTCGGCAAGCACGCGCTGACGTTCTGGAAGGTGCTTGAGCGCTTAGAGACCCACTGCCGGGTGGAGTTGACGCCGATCACCGGGCGTTCACACCAGTTGCGCGTGCACATGCTGTCCATCGGGCATCCGTTGCTGGGCGACGGGCTGTACGCGCATCCAGAGGCGCTGGCGGCATACCCGCGGCTGTGCCTGCATGCGAGCATGCTGACGTTTACGCATCCAGTGACAAAAGAACGCCTGCGCTTCGAGTGCCCTGCGCCGTTTTAAGCTTTCTGTCGCCTGTGCTGTCCCTTTCGCGGGCGAGCCCGCTCCCACAGGGTACGTGGCGAACCGGATTTCTGCGGGAGCGGGCTTGCCTGCCTCCACAGGGTCACTGGCGAACCGGATTTCTGTGAGAGCGGGCTTGCCCGCCTCCACAGGGTTACTGGCGAACCGGATTTCTGTGAGAGCGGGCTTGCCCGCCTCCACAGGGTTACTGGCGAACCGGATTTCTGCGAGAGCGGGCTTGCCTGCCTCCACAGGGTTACTGGCGAACCGGATTTCTGTGGGAGCGGGCTTGCCCGCGAATGGGCCCTCGTATTCTGTAAAAATCTGTCAGGCAAACCGCAACGCCGCGACCACATGACCCAGGTCAATACGGTAAACTCCCGCCATTGCTGTCTGGAGTAACTTATGCGCGAAGAGTTGAACCAAGGCCTGATCGATTTCCTCAAGGCCTCTCCCACCCCGTTTCACGCCACCGCAAGCCTGGTGCAGCGCCTGGAAGGTGCCGGCTACCAGCGTCTGGACGAGCGTGATACCTGGCACACCGAAGCCGGTGGCCGCTATTACGTCACCCGCAACGACTCCTCCATCGTCGCCTTCAAGCTGGGCCGTCTCTCTCCGCTGATCGGCGGCATTCGTCTGGTCGGTGCCCACACTGACAGCCCGTGCCTGCGGGTCAAGCCGCAGCCTGAACTGCAGCGCCAGGGTTTCTGGCAGTTGGGTGTGGAAGTCTACGGCGGCGCCCTGCTCGCGCCCTGGTTCGACCGCGACCTGTCGCTGGCCGGCCGAGTGACCTTCCGCCGTGACGGCAAGGTCGAAAGCCAGTTGATCGACTTCAAGCTGCCCATCGCGATCATCCCGAACCTGGCGATCCACCTGAACCGTACCGCCAACGAAGGCTGGCCGATCAACCCGCAGAACGAACTGCCGCCGATCCTGGCCCAGGTCGCAGGCGACGAGCGCGCTGACTTCCGCGCTCTGCTGACCGACCAGCTTGCACGCGAACATGGCCTGAACGCCGACGTGGTGCTCGATTACGAGCTGAGCTTCTACGACACCCAGAGCGCGGCCGTCATCGGCCTGAACGGCGAGTTCATCGCCGGCGCCAGGCTGGATAACCTGCTGTCGTGCTTCGCCGGCCTGCAAGCCCTGCTCAATGCAGACGGCGATGAAACCTGCCTGTTGATCTGCACCGACCACGAAGAAGTCGGTTCGACCTCCGCCTGCGGCGCCGACGGCCCGATGCTGGAACAGGTGCTGCAACGCCTGTTGCCCGGCGACGACTACGTGCGCACCATCCAGAAGTCGCTGCTGATTTCCGCCGACAACGCCCACGGCGTGCACCCCAACTACGCGGAAAAACACGACGGCAACCACGGCCCGAAACTCAACGCGGGCCCGGTCATCAAGGTCAACACCAACCAGCGCTACGCCACCAACAGCGAGACGGCCGGATTCTTCCGTCACCTGTGCATGGCTGAAGAAGTGCCGGTGCAAAGCTTTGTGGTACGCACCGACATGGCCTGTGGCTCGACCATCGGCCCGATCACCGCAGGCCACCTGGGCGTGCGCACCGTGGACATCGGCCTGCCGACGTTCGCCATGCACTCGATCCGTGAACTGGCGGGCAGCCAGGACCTGGGGCATCTGGTAAAAGTACTGACCGCGTTCTATGCCAGTGCCGAATTGCCGTAAGCCTTCAGGGCCCAGACATTCCTGATGGGCACCCTACGGTCCCGTGGCAGTCCGGCTTGCCGGCGACGGCGGTCTTGAGAACGCCGTCGCCGGCGAGCCGGACTGCTACGGGGCGATACCCATGCCGACCGGTGTCGGCACGAAGGTATCTACACTCACATGGTCCTACTGATTCAAGGTTGACTGCCCGGTGACTGCCCCTTCCCGTTCTAGCGCTCTGTCGCGTCTTTTTCTGATCTGCCTGCTGGCGCTGTTTCCATTCGCCCTGTCCCAGGCGGCCGGGCTGCCGAGCCTGTTGGGCGGCCAGAAAACCCAGCCCCAGGCGCAGGAGCCGCTGGGCCAGTCGCTGGACGAGGTCATCACGTCGCTGGAAAACGACCAGCAACGGGCCAAATTGCTGGAAGACCTGAAAAAACTGCGCGATGCCACCAAGAAAGCCCAACCCAATGCCGAACAAGGCGTACTTGGCCTGATCGGCAGCACGCTGTCGGAGTTCGAGAAACAGTTCACCGGCGATGACAGCCCGCTGAGTCGCTGGGGTCTGGAGATCGAGCAAGCCGAGCAGGAACTGATGGCTCTGATGCTGCCCGCCAAGCAATGGTGGCCGATCATCTTCAGCTTTGCGGTGGTCATCGCGCTGTGGAGCCTGCTGGCCTCGGCGCTGATCTGGCTCAGCCACCGGGTGCGCGTGCGCTTCGGGCTGTCCGAGGAATTGCCGCAACACCCCCGTCCCACCGACATGCTGCGGTTCGCCCTGCGCAAGCTCGGCCCCTGGCTGATCGCGCTGGTCATCACCGTGTACCTGAGCTACTCGCTGCCGCCGTCCCTGGGCCGTGATCTGGCGATGGTGCTGGCTTACGCCCTGGTGGTCGGCACCCTGTTCTCGGCGATCTGCGTGATCGCCTTTTCCCTGCTCGATGGCCCCCATCGCCATCAGGCGTTGTACATCCTGCGGCACCAGGCATTCAGGCCGCTGTGGTGGATCGGCAGCTTTGCCGCCTTCGGCGAGGCCCTGAGCGACCCGCGGCTGATCGCAAGCCTGGGCGTGCACCTGGCGCACACCGCCGCGACCCTGGCCAACGTCATGGCCGCGCTGTCCACCGGCTTGTTCGTAATCCGCTTCCGCCGCCCGATTGCCCACCTGATCCGCAACCAGCCACTGGCTCGTCGCCTCAAGCGCCGCGCCTTGAGCGACACCATCGAGGTTCTCGGCAGCTTCTGGTTCCTGCCGGCGCTGGTGCTGGTGGGCGTGTCGCTGTTCGCCACCTTTTTCTCGGCTGGCGATACCAGCACAGCACTGCGCCAGTCGCTGATCTGCACTGTGCTTCTGGTGCTGTGCATGGTCATCAACGGCCTGGTGCGTCGTCACTCGCAAAAACCGGCCCACGGCCACAAGCGCCACGCGCTGTACTCGGAGCGGCTGAAAAGCTTTTTCTACACCGTGGCCCACCTGCTGGTGTGGCTGCTGTTCATCGAACTGGGCCTGCGCGTCTGGGGCCTGTCGCTGATCCGCTTCGCCGAGGGCGACGGCCACGACATCAGCGTGCGTATCATTGGCCTTGCGACAACCCTGATGTTCGCCTGGCTGGTGTGGATTCTGGCCGATACGGCGATTCACCACGCCCTGACCCGTTCGCGCAAAGGCCTGGCCAACGCCCGCGCACAGACCATGATGCCGCTGATCCGCAACGTGCTGTTCGTGACCATTTTCATCATCGCCGTGATCGTGGCGTTGGCGAACATGGGCATGAACGTCACGCCGCTGCTGGCGGGTGCCGGTGTGATCGGCCTGGCGATCGGTTTCGGTGCGCAGTCACTGGTGGCGGACTTGATTACCGGCCTGTTCATCATCATCGAAGACTCGCTGGCCATCGATGACTACGTGGACGTGGGTGGTCACCTTGGGACGGTCGAGGGCCTGACCATCCGCACCGTGCGCCTGCGCGACATCGACGGCATCGTGCACACCATCCCGTTCAGCGAGATCAAGAGCATCCAGAATTACTCGCGGGAGTTCGGCTACGCGATCTTCCGCATCGCGATTCCGTCGAGCATGAACATCGACGATGCCCTGAAAATGATCCGCGACGTCGGCCAGAAGATGCGCACCGACCCGCTGCAACGGCGCAACATCTGGTCGCCGCTGGAGATTCAGGGTGTGGAAAGCTTCGACTCGGGCAATGCGATCCTGCGGGCCCGCTTCAAGACCGCGCCGATCAAGCAATGGGAAGTTTCCCGGGCGTTCAACCTGTCGCTCAAACGCTACATGGACGAAGCCGGCATGGATCTGGCGACCCCGCGCCTGAACGTGCAGGTCAGCACCAGCGGCGGCAGCGTCAGCGATGTGCGCGGTAAGAAGAGCGATACGGGCGGCTGAGTTGGCGAGGCGGCGTGCAATACCCCTGTGGGAGCGAATTCATTCGCGAGAGGACCGTACATTCGCCGAAGATGTAGCGACTGCACCTGCGTCTCGCGAATGAATTCGCTCCCACAGAGAGAGGACATGCCCGCCCCCGCAGCGCCCCTATCAAACATCGGCGACCACTGCGCTCACATGAATCGCATCATGGCGCCAATACTCCAGGTCGCAGTCGATCAGGCGGCCGCGCTGGTCGTGGTTGACCCGCGCGATGCGCAACCCCGGGCTACCAATCGACACCTTCAACGCTGCGGCCGCCTCAACCGGCAGCGCCGTCGGCACCATCTCGAAACGCACCTGACCATAGCGGATGGCGTAATGCCGGGCGTACAGCTCGGTCAGTGACTGATTCAGGTCAAAATCGAGAATCTGCGGGAAGAATTCCGGGTTCAGGTAGTGCTCCACGTACAGCACCAGACGCTCGTCAATGCGCCGCGCACGGCAAATCTGGATCACGCTGGAGAGTGCAGGCAATTGCAGCAGCTCGCAAATCGCGGCCGATGCCGGCTGCAAACGCGCGGAAATCACTTGGGTGGCCGGCACGCGCCCCTGGGCCTGGACCATGGCGTGAAAGTGGCTGCGACGCATCAGGTCATAGGCCAGGCGCGGCGGCGAAATGAACCAGCCCCGGCGCTCTTCGCGGTAGATAAGCCCCTGAGCTTCGAGCTGCACCAGCGCCTCACGCAATGTAATGCGTGTGGTGTCGAATACTTCACTGAGCTTGCGTTCGGCGGGCAGCTTGCTGCCGGGCGGCAACAGGCCATGCTCGATCTGCTCCTGCAGGGCATTGCAGATCGTGGTCACCGCTCGGGGCATTTCCTGGCGCATTGCTTTACCTATCTGGACTAGACCAGCGCTATCGGAGGGCAAGGTCTGCAACTCTGCGGCCCGCTCTGGGTGCCTTCGAGCCTAGGCAGACTAGATGACTGTTACGTGACAATCCAGCGTGAAGCGCTTGAAAAATCACACAATAAAAAGAAATTAGCCTTTTTGTATCAGTCACTTGGGCATGGTCTACGCTTACTCCACAGCTCACTCCTGCGCCACCCGGTACGCCAGTAAATGCCGGCCCAGACACGAAAGTGTCATGAGACTGGCCTAACTTGGCTCAGGTATTGCTGATCTAGACCAACCCAATCGCAAGGCGCACTTCCCCGACCCCTTTTCACATAATCGTCGTGAAGTAACGTCGTTCAATACCAAAGGAGCTTCGAATGAAACACCTTTTGCTGGCATCACTCCTGGGTTCGGCCATCGCGCTGAGCACATCGGCCATGGCCGCTGACACCGACCTCAAGACCCTGGAAGCCGCGGCCAAGACCGAAGGCGCGATCAACAGTGTGGGCATGCCCGACGATTGGGCAAACTGGAAAGGCACCTGGACCGACCTCACCGCCAAGTACGGCCTGGTGCACATGGACACCGACATGAGCTCGGCCCAGGAAGTGGCCAAGTTCGACGCAGAAAAAGACAACGCCAGCGCCGACATCGGTGACGTTGGCGCCGCCTTCGGCCCTATCGCCGTGACCAAGGGCGTGACCCAGCCGTACAAACCGACCACCTGGGACAAGATCCCGGACTGGGCCAAGGACAAGGACGGCCACTGGGCGCTGGCCTACACCGGCACCATCGCTTTCATCGTCAACAAGAAGCTGCTGCACGGTTCTGACGTTCCGACCAAGTGGGCTGACCTGAAAAGCGGTAAGTACAAGGTCACCATCGGTGACGTGAGCACCGCAGCCCAGGCTGCCAACGGTGTCCTGGCCGCCGCCATCGCCATGAAGGGCGATGAAACCAACATCGAACCGGGCCTGCAGCTGTTCACCGAACTGGCCAAGCAGAAGCGCCTGGGCATCAACAACCCGACCATCCAGACCATGGAAAAAGGCGAAGTGGAAGTCGGCATCGTTTGGGACTTCAACGGCCTGAGCTACAAGGCCAAGATGGCGACCCCCGATGACTACGTGGTGCTGATTCCGTCCGACGGCTCGGTCAAGTCGGGCTACACCACCATCATCAACAAATACGCCAAGCACCCGAACGCCGCCAAGCTGACCCGCGAGTACATCTTCAGCGACGAAGGCCAGATCAACCTGGCCAAGGGCAACGCCCGTCCGATCCGCGCCGAAACCGGGCTGAAACTGCCGGAAGAGATCGCGAAAAACCTGATCCCGTCCGAGCAATACGTCAAGGCCAACCCACAGCCGATCAAAAACGCCGACGCCTGGGAAAAAACCTCCAAGGCCTTGCCGCAGAAGTGGAACGAGCAGGTCATCGTAGAGATGCAATAACCCGCTTACCGGCGCTCCCGGTCTTGTGGGAGCCGGCTTGCTGGCGAATGCGTCAGGTCAGAGACATCAATGTTGACTGACCCACCGCATTCGCCAGCAAGCCGGCTCCCACAAAGATCATTCCACATCGCCCCTCGATTCCCGGAGCGAGTATGAAACACAACGTCATCCTGATCCTGCTGGACGGGCTCAGCTATAGCGTGGCGGAGCATGCCATGGGGCATCTGCTGGCTTACCGGGCTGCCGGGCGGGCCGCTTTGTACAAGCTGGAATGCGAACTCCCTGCCCTGTCCCGCCCCCTGTACGAATGCATCCTGACCGGCATCACGCCCATCGACAGCGGCATCGTGCACAACCAGGTGTCGCGCCTGTCCAACCAGCGCAGCATCTTTCACTATGCCGCCAGTGCAGGACTAACCACTGCGGCAGCGGCCTATCACTGGGTCAGCGAGCTGTACAACCGCAGCCCCTTCGTGGCCTCGCGGGACCGTCACACCGACGACGTCGACCTGCCGATCCAGCACGGTCACTTCTACTACGTCGATCACTACCCCGATTCACACCTGTTCGACGATGCCGAGCATCTGCGAACCGCGCATCAGCCGAATTTTCTGTTCATCCACCCGATGAACATCGATGACGCCGGCCACAAACACGGCCTGGACACCCCGCAGTACCGCAACAGCGCGCGCTCGGCGGACATCATCCTGGCCGAGTACCTGCAACGCTGGCTCGACGCCGGTTATCAGGTATTGGTGACCGCCGACCATGGCATGAACAACGACCGCTCCCACAACGGCATCCTGCCGGAGGAACGCGAAGTGCCGCTGTTCGTCCTCGGCGACGCCTTCAGCCTGGACCCCAACGCCCAGCCCCGGCAGACCGAGATCTGCGGCACGGTCTGCGAGCTGCTGGGCGTGGCCCACGACAAACCTGTCTCTGGAGCGCTGCTCAAGTGAGTAATCAAACCCGTGGCAAAGGGCTGGCGCTGCTGTGCGTGGTGCCATTTGCTCTTTTCTTCATCGCGTTTCAGCTAGCGCCGCTCGCCTGGGTCGCGATCAACAGCGTGCATTCGGATGCAGGCTGGGGCCTGGACAACTTCGTCAAGGCCTTCAACTCGCGCTTCTATCGCCAGGCCATGCAGTACAGCCTGGAGGTCAGTTTCTGGTCGAGCCTGATCGGCATTGTCATCGCCATCCTGGGCAGCTACTCGCTGCACAAAGTGCCGTCGCGGCTGCGGGATTTCGTCAGCGCCTTCGCCAACATGACCAGCAACTTCTCAGGCGTGCCGCTGGCGTTCGCCTTCATCATTCTGCTGGGATTCAACGGCGCGCTGACCTTGATCCTCAAGCAGGCCGGGATCATCGACGACTTCAACCTGTATTCCAAAACCGGCCTGATCATCCTCTATACCTACTTCCAGATCCCCCTGGGCGTACTGCTGCTCTACCCGGCCTTCGACGCCCTGCGCGACGACTGGCGCGAGTCGGCCTCCCTGCTCGGCGCCAGCAACTGGGATTTCTGGCGGCATATCGGCATCCCGGTGCTCACTCCTGCGCTGCTCGGCACCTTCGTGATCCTGCTGGCCAACGCCCTGGGCGCCTACGCCACGGTCTATGCGCTGACCACCGGCAACTTCAACGTGTTGCCGATCCGCATCGCCGCCATGGTTGCCGGTGACATCACCCTGGACCCGAACATGGCCAGCGCCCTGGCGATGATTCTGGTGGGCATGATGACCCTGGTCACCGTGGTGCATCAGTGGCTGTTGAAGAGGAGCTACCATGTCTCGCGCTGAACGCGGCCCGGTCGGGCTTTATCACCGTGTGGTGGTGTACGTGCTGTTTCTGATCCTGCTGGCGCCCTTGCTCGGCACCTTCATCTACTCTATCGCCACCAGCTGGTCGGCGACGATCCTGCCCAGCGGCCTCACCTACAAATGGTACCTGGCGCTGTGGAGCGACCCGCGCTTTCTGATCGCTTTCGGCCAGTCGCTGCTGGTGTGCGTGGGTGCGCTGATCCTGTCGGTGGTGCTGATCCTGCCGCTGCTGTTCGTGGTGCACTACCACTTCCCCAAGCTCGACGCGCTGATGAACATCCTGATCCTGCTGCCCTTCGCGGTGCCGCCGGTGGTGTCCTCGGTCGGCCTGTTGCAGCTCTACGGTTCCGGCCCGCTGGCGATGGTCGGCACGCCGTGGATCCTGATCGGTTGCTACTTCACCATCGCCTTGCCGTTCATGTACCGGGCCATCACCAACAATCTGCAAGCCATCAACCTGGTGGACCTGATGGACGCCGCGCAACTGCTCGGCGCCAGCACCTTTCAGGCGGCGTTCCTGGTGGTGCTGCCCAACCTGCGCAAGGGCCTGATGATCGCCCTCCTGCTGTCGTTCTCCTTCCTGTTCGGCGAGTTCGTGTTCGCCAACCTGCTGGTGGGCACACGCTACGAAACGCTGCAGGTGTACCTCAACAACATGCGCAACAGCAGCGGCCACTTCAACAGCGCGCTGGTGATCTCGTATTTCTTCTTCGTACTGCTGCTGACCTGGGCGGCCAACCGACTGAACAAGGACAAAGACTGATATGAGCTTCGTCAGTGTCGAAAACCTGCAAAAGAACTACGCCAGCACAGCCGTCTTCAGCGACATCAATTGCGTGATCAACAAGGGCGAATTCGTCACCCTGCTGGGCCCGTCCGGCTGCGGCAAATCCACCCTGCTGCGCTGCATCGCGGGGCTGACGTCAGTCACCAGCGGCAAGATCTTTCTCGACGGCAAGAACCTGGTGCCGGTGTCGCCGCAGAAACGCGGCATCGGCATGGTGTTCCAGAGCTACGCACTGTTTCCCAACATGAACGTGGAGCAGAACGTCGCGTTCGGCCTGCGCATGCAGAAGGTCAGCGCCGACGAAACCAGACAGCGTGTGGCCGAAGTGCTGAAGCTGGTCGAACTGAACGACTTTGCCAAACGCTACCCGCACCAGTTGTCCGGCGGCCAGTGCCAGCGTGTTGCGCTGGCGCGCTCGCTGGTCACCCGGCCTCGCCTGCTGCTGCTCGATGAGCCGCTGTCGGCGCTGGACGCACGGATTCGCAAGCACCTGCGCGAGCAGATCCGCGCGATCCAGCAGGAACTGGGCCTGACCACGATTTTCGTGACCCACGATCAGGAGGAAGCCCTGACCATGTCCGACCGCATCTTCCTGATGAACCAGGGCCGGATCGTCCAGAGCGGCGACGCCGAAACCCTCTACACCGCCCCGGCGGACGCCTTCGCGGCGGGTTTCATCGGCAACTACAACCTGCTGGAAGCCGACGACGCCAGCCGCCTGATGCAGCGCCCGATCAACAGCCGCGTGGCGATCCGCCCCGAAGCCATCCAGCTGAGCCTGACCGGCTCGCTCGAAGGTGAAGTGCGCAGCCACAGCCTGCTGGGCAACGTGATCCGCTACCGCGTCGAGGCTCGTGGCGTCGAACTGGTGGTCGACGTGCTCAACCGCTCCGCCGCCGACTTGCACCCGAACGGACAACGGGTCACCCTGAACATCGAAGCGTCGGCATTATGTGAGGTCGCCTGATCGATGCTTGCGTAGCAGTACGGCTTGCCGTGCTGCTACGGAATGTGCGCGAGAAGAAATCAATAGAGGACAGCGGTAATGGCTTTAGCAATTTTCGACCTGGACGAAACCCTGATTCACGGCGACTGCGCCAGCCTGTGGAGCGAGCAGATGGGCCGTCTGGGCTGGGTCGATCCTGAGTCGTTCCTCAAGAAGGACCATGAACTCATGCAGGCCTACGGCCGAGGCGAGCTGGCCATGGAAGATTACATGGCCTTCAGCCTGGAGCCGATGATCGGCCGCACGCCCGAAGAGGTGGATTTTCTGGTCGGGCCCTGGGTCGAGGACTACATCGAACCGATCATTTTCAGCGACGCCACCAAGGCCATCGCCGAACACCGCGCCAACGGCGACCGCATCCTCATCATCTCCGCCTCGGGCGTGCACCTGGTGCAGGCAATTGCCGAACGCATCGGCGTCGACGAAGTGCTGGCCATCGATCTGGACATCGCTCACGGCGTCTACAGCGGCAAGACCACCGGCGTGCTGACCTACCGCGAAGGCAAGATCACCCGCCTGCTGGAGTGGCTGGATCAGGAAGGAGAGAACCTTGAGGGCGCGAGTTTCTATTCCGACTCACGCAATGACTTGCCGTTGCTGCAGAAGGTGGATTTCCCCCACGTGGTGAACCCGGATGAAGCCTTGCGCGAAGTGGCCGAAAAAGCCGGATGGCCGATTCATAGCTGGAAATAATCACCCACCCCGAGTATCACACCGAGTTCGTAGCAGCACGGCTTGCCGGCGGGGCGATCTTGAGGACGCCCCCGCCGGCATCGGATCGCCGCACGGCCGTGCGGCTACAGGACAGTGTCAGGTCTCAATCCTCGGTCAGACCAGCGAATCGTCAATCACCAGCACCACCTTGCCCGATACCTGATTGCTCGCCAGCTCCGCGAACGCAACCTCTGCCTCGTGGATCGGGAAGCTGCGCGCCAGTTGCGGCTTCAGGCGCCCTTCGCTGAACAGGGGCCAGACGTGCTGCCCAAGGTCTGCCAGCAGGTCGGCCTTAAACTGGTCGTCGCGGCTGCGCAATGTCGAGCCCAGCAACTGAATACGTTTGCCCAGCACCAGCGCCAGATCGATCTCGGCCTTGCGCCCGCCCATCAAGCCGATCAATACCAGACGGCCATCAGTGCCCAGCACCTTCAGGTTAAGGGCCGCATAGTTGGCGCCCACCGGATCGAGCACCACGTTGAAGGGGGCGAAGTCGTTCAGGCCATCCAGGCTCTCGCCACGAATGACACCGCCCTGGGCGCCGAGGTCTTCACAGTACTTCAAACGCTCCGCCGAGCCCACGCTGACCCAGCACGGGCTGCCAAAGGCCTTGCACAGCTGAATGGCGGCTGAACCAACGCCACTTGCCCCTGCATGCAACAAAACTTTTTCGCCGGGTTTCAGACCTGCCAGTTGAAACAGGTTCAGCCATGCCGTGGCATACACTTCAGGAATCCCCGCCGCCTCGTGCAGCGACATGCCCTCCGGCACCGGCAGCACATGCCGTGCGTCAACCACCACTTCCTCAGCCATCGCCCCGCCTGCAACCAGCGCGCAGACGCGGTCTCCGACGTTCCAGGCCGTGCCGGAGCCGACTTCGGCGATCACCCCGGAACACTCCATGCCAAGGATTTGCGTGACCCCGGGCGGTGGCGGATAAAGCCCTGCACGTTGCAGCAGATCCGCTCTGTTAAGGCCCGCCGCAGACACCTTGATGCGTACCTGACCGACATCCAGTGCCGGTGATGGCTCTTGAACCCATTCCACGTGACCTTCAACGCCTTGCAATGCTTTCACGGTGCCTCCATAGTGAGTATTGACTGAGCTCGATGTGCCTCTGCGCGTTCGGGCTTTTTGCATTATGCGACCGGAAATCAAACATCCGGCGACTCTAAAGACGGCCTAATATGCGTTATCAATTGTCCCCACGTCGAATCAGCATGAAGCATTTATTACCCAGCACCACCCTTGCATTACTCATTGGCCTGGCGGCATTGCCCATGTCTGCCAGTTCTTTCGCAGCCAACAGCTGGGATAATCTTCAACCTGATCGCGATGAAGTCATCGCCAGCCTGAATGTCGTGGAGCTGCTCAAGCGCCACCATTACAGCAAGCCGCCGCTGGACGACAAGCGCTCCGAAATCATCTACCAGAGCTACCTCAAGCTCCTCGATCCGTCGCGCAGCTACTTCCTGGCCAGCGACATCGCCGAGTTCGACAAGTGGCGCTTCCAGTTCGACGACTTCCTCAAAAGCGGCGACCTGCAGCCCGGCTTCACCATCTACAAGCGTTATCTGGACCGCATCAAGTCGCGTCTGGATTTCGCCCTGGCCCAGCTGAACAAGGGCGTCGACAAGATCGACCTGAACACGCAGGAAACCCTGCTGGTTGATCGCAAGGACGCGCCATGGCCCAAGAACGAATCCGAGCTGGACGACCTGTGGCGCAAGCGCGTCAAGGATGAAGTCCTGCGCCTGAAGATCGCGGGCAAAGACCCCGCCAAGATCCAGGAAACCCTGACCAAGCGCTACAAGAACCAATTGGCGCGCCTGGGCCAGACCCGCAGCGAAGACATCTTCCAGGCGTACCTGAACACCTTCGCGATGTCCTACGATCCGCACACCAACTACCTGTCGCCTGACAGCGCGGAAAACTTCGACATCAACATGAGCCTGTCGCTGGAAGGCATCGGTGCCGTCCTGCAAAGCGACAACGACAACGTCAAGATCGTGCGCCTGGTTCCGGCAGGCCCTGCCGCCAAGACCAAGCAAGTGGCGACCGCCGACAAGATCATCGGCGTGGCCCAGGGCGACAAGGAAATGGTCGACGTGATCGGCTGGCGCCTTGATGAAGTGGTCAAGCTGATCCGTGGCCCGAAAGGTTCGGTGGTGCGTCTGGAAATCATCCCGGCCAGCAATGCGCCAAACGACCAGACCACCAAGATCGTCGCGATCACCCGCGAAGCCGTGAAGCTCGAAGAGCAGGCGGCGAAGAAGTCGGTGCTGCACCTGAATCAGGACGGCAAGGACTACAAGCTGGGCGTGATCGAGATCCCGGCCTTCTACCTGGACTTCAAGGCTTACCGCGCTGGCGATCCGCAGTACAAGAGCACCACGCGCGACGTGAAGAAACTGCTGACCGAATTGCAGTCCGAGAAAGTCGACGGCGTGGTCATCGACCTGCGCAACAACGGCGGCGGCTCGCTGCAGGAAGCCACGGAGCTGACCAGCCTGTTCATCGACAAGGGCCCGACCGTGCTGGTACGCAATGCCGATGGTAAGGTCGACGTGCTGGAAGACGAAAATAGCGGCGCGTTCTACAAAGGCCCGATGGCGTTGCTGGTCAACCGCCTCTCGGCGTCGGCCTCGGAGATTTTCGCCGGCGCCATGCAGGACTATCACCGTGCGTTGATCATCGGTGGCCAGACCTTCGGCAAGGGCACCGTGCAGACCATCCAGCCGCTGAACCATGGCGAGCTGAAACTGACCCTGGCCAAGTTCTACCGGGTTTCCGGGCAGAGCACCCAGCATCAGGGCGTGCTGCCGGACATCGCCTATCCGTCGATCATCGACACCAAGGAAATCGGCGAAAGCGCCCTGCCCGAGGCAATGACCTACGACACGATCAAGCCGGCGATCAAGCCTGCGGTCGATCCGTTCAAGCCGTTCCTGGCCCAGTTGCAATCGCGTCACGACGTGCGTTCCGCCAAGGACGCCGAGTTCGTGTTCGTCGAGCAGAAACTGGCGCTGGCCAAGAAGCTGATGAGCGAGAAGACCGTCAGCCTCAACGAGTCCGAGCGTCGCGCCGAGCATGCCGATGTCGAAAGCAAACAGCTGGTGATGGAAAACGTGCGTCGCAAGGCCAAGGGCGAAGAACCGCTCAAGGAATTGAAGAAAGAAGACGAAGACGCCCTGCCGGTGGACGACGACAAGACCAAGCCGGAAGACGACGCCTACCTGGCCGAAACCGGGCGGATTCTGCTCGACTACCTGAGCCTGAGTGGTTCTGTGGCAAAGAAGTAAAAAGGCCGTAGCAGTCCGGCTTGCCGGCGTCGGCGTCCTTAAGGGCGCCTTCGCCATCAAGGCGCCTCCCAGAGGGTTGATCTCGGGGAATGGATGAAAGACGACGAGTGATGGCAAATCGTCATCAAATAGTCATGAATCTGTCGTGAAATACGGGCTCGATGCTTTGGCGTCGAGCCCTTTTTTCTTGCCTCGAGATTGCCATGACCGTGACCGAACAGCTGAGCGCTTTGAGTGCGATCCTGACTCAACGCGACCTGTCCAGCCTGTTCCAGCCGATCGTATCGCTGTCGGACCGCCGCATCCTGGGTTATGAAGCCCTGACCCGCGGCCCGTCGAACAGCGCACTGCATTCCCCCGTCAGCCTGTTCGCCGTGGCGCGTCAGGCCGGCAGGCTCAGCGAGCTGGAAATGCTGTGTCGCGAATCGGCCTGCCGACGCTTCAGCGAGCAGAAACTCGATGGCAAGCTGTTCCTCAATATCTCGCCTGAGTCGCTGCTGGAACCCTCGCACCCGCCGGGCCAGACCCTGCAATTGCTCCAGCGCTACGGCATCCCGCCCAGCCAGGTGGTGATCGAACTGACCGAGCAGACCCCCACCGACGATTTCGGGCTGCTGTACAACGCGCTCTATCACTACCGCGACATGGGTTTTTCCATCGCCCTGGACGACCTGGGTGCCGGCTATTCCAGCCTGCGCCTGTGGTCCGAGCTGCGTCCGGAATACGTGAAGATCGACCGGCATTTCATCGACGGCATTCATCAGGACGCGGTCAAGCGCGAGTTCGTCGGTTCCATGCTGCAAATGGCCAAGGCTTCCCGCGCGCTGGTGATCGCCGAAGGCATCGAGCTTGCTGAAGAGCTGGCCGTCCTGATCGACATGGGTGTCGACCTGGTCCAGGGCTATCTGCTGTGCCGCCCGCAGGAACACCCGCCTCGCGATGCCCGCGCGCTGCTGCCCAAGATCGACCCCAATGCCGTGGCCCTCTTCGAAGAAGGCAGCGACCTGAGCGCCCTGCTCAACACCCTGCCCGCCGTGGTGCAGACCACCCCGACGGCCGCCGTGCTGGAGGCCTTTCGCAAACAGGCCAACCTCAACTCGCTGGCGGTGCTGGACGACAAGCAGCGCCCTATCGGCATCGTCCATCGTCACTCGCTGTCGGACGCACTGCTGCAGCCCGTTGCCGCGCAAATCTACGGGCGCAAACCGATCAGCCGCTTGATGAGCGATGACTTTCTTGCAGTCGAGCTGAGCCAGTCGCTGCACCAGGTTAGCCGCCTGATCACCAGCCGCGCCCGGCAGCGCATCGAAGAAAATTTCATCATCATGCAGAACGGCGTCTACCTGGGCCTTGGCCGGGTGATCGACGTGCTCAAGCTGATTACCGAACTGAAGATTGAACAGGCCCGCGACGCCAACGATGGGATCGGGTCGAGCGTGCACGTGATTGATACAGGAGCCGCAAGCTTCAAGCCACAAGCGGCAAGCTGAGGCCACACAATCAGATGCGCTCGCCTAAGGGGTGCTTACTCCGGCTTCGCCTCGTCCGGGTACTCATACTCAAACACACGCACCACTTCTGCCGCGTGCCAGGAGGCAGCGGCGACGCCGTCGGAGGGGCCGGTGAAGCGGCCCAGGCGTTCGGCGCATTCGAAAAAGCCGGTGCGGGGCAAGCGGCTGGCGCCTTGGCTTATGACCAGCGAACTGCGCAATGGCTGCTCGGCGCGGGCGTCGATGGCGGCCAGGTGTTCAAGGGCCGCAGTCAGGGTTTGCATGGCGGGGGTGGGCAATTGCAAGCGCTCGAGGAGCGCACGATAGGTGACCAGGTGACGCTGCCTGCGAGCAAGATCCAGTTCAGCCAGAAGCGCTTCCCAGTGCTGACGGCTGATCCGCACGCTCATGGCGCACCTCGCCAGCCCGGCACACCCAATTCCCAGGCCAGGCTTCGTCGGATCGCCGCGTCAGGCTCGCGGCTGCCGTTTTCGATCAGCTCCAGATAGGACGGGCTGATGCCCACCGTGCGGGCCAGTTGCGCCAGTTCAAGCCCCTTGGCCTGGCGCAACGCAGCCAGTTCGTCCAGCGATGGGAGCGCTTCGGGCGGAGCGGTTGGCGAGCCGGCAGACTGAGTAATGGGCGCTGTGTTCTGCGGGCTGGAAACACCGGCCGCCTTTAACAGGGCCTGATACTGCGCCCATGGCAGCACTGCATATTCTGGCTCTCCATCGCGAGAAATAACCTGAAGATCCATACCACCCCCTGTAGGAAAAAAAACTTGTACAAGTAATCTTTTTCTTTGTATCGCGGCATCTTACCAGCGGATGGGCAGGACTTGCGTGCAAAGTATCGACAGAGTTTTCTCAGGAGCGACGTTTGGGCAGTAGTTTTAACGAAATCGCGGAATAACCTGATCCGTAGCAGTCCGGCTTGCCGGCGTCGGCGATCCTGAGGGCGCTGTCGCCGGCAAGCCGGACTGCTACGGGGTCAGTGGTCGCCGGCTCAATCCTTCTTCTCTTGCTCCAGCAGCTTGGGCGTGGCCGGCAACCGCTCGACCACCCTCAGCTTCTCGGGATTCTGCCGCTCGCGCCACGCGCGGAAGGCGCTGAGTTCGGCTTCAAGGTTCTTCATCACAAAAGCCAGCACCGCGATGTCGTCGAGCATCCCCAGCCCCGGAATCCAGTCTGGAATCGCGTCCAGCGGGCTCAGGAAGTACATCAACCCTGCCACCACCGATAGGATCGCCTTGCCGCTGATGGCCCGATACTCGCCGCGCCAGTAGGCCAGGCACAACGCTTGCAGCAGCTTGAGGTCTTCCTTGAGCTTGCCCAGCCGGTTGCCTTCACTGGCCGCCTTGCCTGCCACGGCGAAAAGCAGCGCAGGCAGACGCCCCGCCGCCATCAGGCGCTTGGCCATGGGTAGATAACGAATGAAGTTCCAGGGTGCTTTCATATTCACTCCAGTGATATCGATAAAAATCGACCACACGGTCAATCACCAAACGTTGATGAACACACCCTCTTTGGCGGAGGGCCGCGCATTCAAGGTTATCCACATAAATTGTGGATAACCTTGTGAACAGAGCCGCCTTGCGGGCCTGAAACGCCCGTTTTACAGGGGCCCGGCTTAAATCGCGCGTTTTTTACCCATAATCAAAAACGCAAGAAAACCGTTGACGCAGCCCTCTTTCGCCGCTAATGGCGAAGCGCCCCGACCCTGCAAAGCGGCCTATAAAGCCGACATTTGCCGGGACATACACCCGTATTGAGACTGCCCGAGCCTCCCTGCGTTCGAAAGGTTTGCCGGCGGAAATGAAAATGCCCCGTCGAGACGGGGCATTTTCGTTCAAGCGGCAATCGAGCGGTCGATTACTTCTTGGCAGCTGGCTTGGCAGGTTCTGCCGCCGGTGCTGCTTCTTCCTCTTCGTCGCTCTGGGCTGCGGCGTCGTTGGCACCTGCGGCTGCAGGGTCCTTGATGCCCAGCAGTTCCAGATCGAATACCAGCACCGAGTTGGCCGGAATGGTCGGGCTCGGGCTCTGTGCGCCGTAAGCCAGTTCGCTCGGGATGTAGAGCTTGATCTTCTCGCCGACGTGCATCAGTTGCAGGCCTTCGACCCAACCCGGGATCACACCGCTGACCGGCAGATCGATCGGGCTGCCGCGCTCGACGGAGCTGTCGAACACCTTGCCGTCAGTCAGTTTGCCTTCGTAGTGAACGGTCACGACGTCAGTCGGCTTTGGTACAGGACCGTCGGCTTTCTTGATGATTTCGTATTGCAGGCCGGAGGCGGTGGTGGTGACTTCCTTGCGCTTGCCGTTCTCTTCGAGGAATTTCTTGCCGGCCGCTGCCGACTCTTCGCTCATCTTGGCCATGCGCTCTTCAGCGCGTTTTTGCAGCTCGCCGAAGGCTGCAACCAGCTCTTCGTCCTTGAGCTTCTGCTCTTTCTTGCCGACAGCGTCTTCGATACCCAGCGCTACGGCTTTGGAATCCAGATCGTCCATGCCTTCCTGAGCCAGGCTCTTGCCCATGTTCAGGCCGATGCCATAGGAGGCTTTTTGTGCCGGGGTTTTCAGTTCAACGGTGCTGGCTTGCTTGTCGCAGCCCGCGAGTACCAGACCGACCAGGGCAATCGCCGCTGCCAACCGATGCTGTTTCATCCTGTTTCCTTGTTCATGCGCCGAAAGGGCAAACGAGTAAAGCCGCGAGCTTATCAGGCCGCCGCGATCAATGGCTACCGGCATGAGAGGGAGAAAAGACAGATAAGTTCAGGAGACCAAAGGATTTGTTGTTGGATCGATAAAACTGTTCAGTTCGGGTTCAGCGTGCACTCACAAAAGCCGCCCTCAATCGCAGAGATTCATCCAGAGCGGCAAACGCAGGACATGCCGTTGCCGATCCCGATTTCGCAATAAAGCACTTTTCGACGGGGCATTTGTGCCCGCTTCGTTCCTGCCCGAACCAGTACATTAAACGGGCATGGTCCCGCAGAGCGACCGACAACAAAACCTCCAGATCGCTTGAACAATCTGCCAACCATACGGAGCCTCTTCCATGACCCATACCCGTAGCACCCTTTTCAAACTGGCGAGTCTGGCCCTGTTGATCGGCAGCACTCAGGCCCGCGCCCAGGACATCACCTTTGTCTCCCAGGGCGGTGCCTATCAGGAAGCGCAAAGCAAGGCGATTCTGGAACCGGCGGCGAAGAAGCTCGGCCTGACCCTCAAGCAGGACAGCTCGCCCAAGGCCTACCCCATCATCAAGACCCAGGTCGAAAGCGGCAAGGTGACCTGGGACGTGGTCGACCTGCCCACTGGCGATTGCATCCGCGGTGAAGCCGAAGGCTTGTTCGAAAAGCTCGACCTGGCGTTGATTCCCAACGCCGCCCAGTTGCCCGCCGCGCTGAAAGACGACTACAGCGTCGGCTACATCAGTTACTCCACCGTGTTGGCCTATCGCACGGACGCTTTCAAGAACGACACCGCACCCAAGACCTGGGCCGACTTCTGGGACACCAAGAAATACCCAGGCCAGCGCTCGCTGCGCAACTTGCCGCGCCCGACCCTGGAAATCGCCCTGCTCGCCGACGGTGTACCCGCCGACAAGCTGTACCCGATGGACGTCGACCGCGCCTTCAAAAAGCTTGAAGAGATCAAGCCGCACATCGCCACCTGGTGGACCTCGGGCGGTCAGTCGGCGCAGCTTATCAGCGACGGTGAAGTCGACATGATCCAGGCCTGGAACGGCCGCATCAGCGCGGTTCAGGCAGCCGGTGCGCCGGTGGCCTTCAACTACAACCAGGGCGTGCTGGAAACCAACTCGCTGTGCGTGCTGAAGAATTCGCCGAACAAGGACGCGGCCATGAAGTTCGTCAACGAAGCCATCGACGCGCGCCTTCAAGCGGCGCTGCCGATGATCATCGATTACGGCCCGCTCAACCCCGAGGCGTTCAAGGTCGGCGTGATCCCGGCAGAACGTGCCGCGAAGCTGCCTTCCTCGCCTGAAAACATTTCCCGTCAGGCCCTGTTGTCCGCGCAATGGTGGGCATCGGCAGACGGCGTTAAAGCCGAAGAACGCTGGTTGTCCTTCGTCCAGAAAAAATAATGGGAGGCCCTATGTCCAACGCGTATCTCGCCAAATCCCTGCCTGATTCCAGCGACCATCGCCCGCCGCCGCTGGCCAACGAAACCGCGCTGGTGCGCGAGGAGCGCAAGGAGCATGCCTCGATGCTATTGCTGCTGGCGCCGGCGCTGGTGATGGTGGTCGTGCTGCTGATCCTGCCGCTGTGCTGGCTGGCGTTTCAGTCGGTGCAGACCGAAGACGGCTTCTCGCTGGCCAACTACCTGCGCATCTTCAACGAGAGCATCTATTGGGACACCTTCGCGCTGACCTTCAAGATCAGCTTTCTGGTGACCATCCTGTCGATCGTCATGGGTTTCCCGATTGCCTACGCGGCGTCGCGCCTGCATGGCTTCTGGGCCAATCTGGTGTTGATCTGCGTGATCCTGCCCTTCTGGACCAGCGTACTGGTGCGCTCCTACGCCTGGCTGGTGCTGCTGCAGCGGCGCGGACTGGTCAACCAGACGCTGATGGACCTGGGTATCATCGACCAGCCGCTGAACCTGATGCACAACACCACAGGTACCGTGATCGGCACCCTGCATGTGATGTTGCCGTTCATGGTGCTGCCACTGTACGCGGTGATGAAAAAGATCCCGCAGGACCTGATGCAGGCCTCTGAAAGCCTGGGTGCCAAGCCATTCTATACCTTCCGCCGGGTGTTCCTGCCGATGGCAGCGCCTGGGGTCATGGCCGGGTCGATCCTGGTGTTCGTGATCTGCCTGGGCTTCTTCATTACCCCGGAACTTTTGGGCGGCGGGCGCACCATCCTGGTGTCGATGCTGGTGCAGCGCAACGTCGAGCTGTATCACGCCTGGGGCGCGGCGAGCGCGGTGGGCCTGGTGCTGCTGTTCGTGGTGTTCCTGATCTTCTGGGGCATCAACCGCTTCATCCCTATCGAACGCATTCTGGGAGCACGCTAAATGAACCTGCTTGCCAACCTGCGTCACCTGCGCCTGTCCCATGTGCTGTTCACGGTGCTGGTCACGGCCATCCTGCTGTACCTCATCATCCCGGTGCTGATCGTGGTGCCGATGTCGTTCTCCGAGGCGCGCTTCCTGCAGTTCCCGCCCAAGCAGTGGTCGTTTCACTGGTACGAGGCGTTTTTCAACAGCGTCGAGTGGATGTCGGCCGCCCGGGTGAGCCTCATCACGGCGTTCTTCACCATGGCGATCAGCCTGCCGATCGGCATGGCGGCCGCCTACGCGATCAACAACTCGACGCTCAAGGTGGTGCGCACGCTGCAGATCGTTCTGCTGCTGCCAATGATGGTGCCGATCATCCTGATCGCCGCCGGGGTGTTCTTCGTCTATGCGCGGGTCGGGCTCATCAGCACGCTGACGGGCCTGGTGCTGGCGCACATCATGCTGGCGCTGCCGTACGTGATCATCGCCCTGCTGGCGGGGTTGCGTAACTTTGACATGTCCCAGGAGATGGTCGCCCGCAGCCTGGGCATGAACCGCTTCCGGGCGTTCATGGCCGTGACCCTGCCACAGATCAAACCGAGCGTGGTGTCAGCGACGCTGTTCGCCTTCATCACCTCGCTGGATGAAACCGTGGTGGCGCTGTTCATCTCCGGCGGCGACAACCAGACCCTGACCAAGCGCATGTTCACCGCGCTGCGCGACGAGATCGACCCGACCATCGCGGCGATCAGCTCGATCCTGATCCTGGCCTCGCTGGTGCTGGTGGTGATCGCCGGGCGTAACAAGCAGGGATAAGGCTCAACTACCTTCCGCTCCCCTGTGGGAGCGGGCTTGCCCGCGAAGGCGTCAGGTCAGGTCCCGCCGTGTTGTTTGACTACCGCTTTCGCGGGCAAGCCCGCTCCCACAGTTCCTGAACCAGTGACTGTATCGCGCCTCCAGCACAGCCTGCCGCCAGGCGCCGCAATTCAGCATCTATCACCCGTGCACCGGACCATCTCGGCATCGGGCGCTGGGGGAGCGTTTTTACAATGAAGCCATCCTTCGTACCCTCACAAGGTCCTGATCATGTTGAAAAACCAATTGCGTGACCCTTCCCTGCTCGTCGAACGCGCCTATGTCAACGGTGCCTGGATCGAGGCCGACGACGGCGCCACGCTTGACGTGACCAACCCCGCCGACGGCAGCGTGATCGCCCGCGTTCCGGCCTTGCAGGCGGCCGAAACCCGCCGCGCCATCGAGGCCGCCGAAGCGCGCTTCGCCACCTGGCGTGAAGTGCCGGCCGCCGAGCGGGCGCGGTATCTGGAAGTGTGGTTTGCGCTCATCATGGAAAACCAGGAAGACCTGGCCCTGATCATGACTGCCGAACAGGGCAAGCCGCTGGCCGAGTCCCGTGGTGAAATCGCTTACGGTGCCAGCTTCGTCAAATGGTTCGCCGAAGAAGCGCGCCGGGTCTACGGCGACACCATTCCCTCGCCTGCCGCCGACCGGCGCATCATCGTGCTCAAGCAACCCATAGGCGTGGTCGCGGCCATCACCCCGTGGAACTTCCCCAACGCGATGATTACCCGCAAGTGCGCGCCGGCCCTGGCCGCCGGTTGCCCGGTGTTGGTCAAGCCTTCGGAAATGACCCCGCTGTCAGCGCTGGCCCTGGCCGTGCTGGCCGAACGTGCGGGGATACCGGCCGGTGTGTTCAACGTACTGACCGGCCTGCCCGCAGGCGTCGGCGGCGAAATGACCGCCAACCCTGCGGTACGCAAGCTGTCGTTCACCGGTTCGACTCGCGTCGGCCAACTGCTGATGAGCCAGTGCGCCGCAACCATCAAGCGCGTGAGCCTGGAGCTGGGCGGCAACGCGCCCTTCATCGTCTTCGACGATGCCGACCTGGATCTTGCGATCACCGGCGTCATGCAAAGCAAATTCCGCAATGCAGGGCAGACCTGCGTCTGCGCCAACCGCATCCTGGTGCAGGACGGCATCTATGACCGTTTCGCCGAACGCCTCAGCGCCGCTGTGGCACAACTCAAGGTCGGCGACGGCCTGCAGGACGGCGTGACCATCGGCCCGCTGATCAACAAGGCTGCCGTGGACAAAGTGGCCCGCCACATCGGCGACGCGCTGGAGAAAGGCGCAAGCGTCGCCATCGGTGGCGCGCCGCAGGGCGAGGGCCTGTATGTGCAGCCCACCGTGCTGCGCGATGCCAGCGCCGACATGCTCCTGGCCAGCGAAGAAACCTTCGGCCCGGTCGCCCCGCTGTTCCGCTTTAAAGACGAAGACGAGGCGCTGGCGCTGGCCAACGCCACACCTTACGGCCTGGGCGCCTACTACTTCACCCAGGACATGCGCCGCGCCTGGCGCGTGGGCGAGCGCCTGGAGTTCGGCATGGTCGGCCTCAACACCGGGGTGATCTCCATGGAGGTCGCGCCGTTCGGCGGCATGAAGCAATCAGGCACGGGCCGCGAAGGCTCCAAATACGGCCTGGACGAGTTCCTCGAAGTGAAGGCCTGGCACATCGGCGGGCTTGGTTGACGGTAGATGCCTGCACAGGTGCCGCCGGACAGCAGATCCTGTTTTTCCGGCGCCCCAAAACAGCACGAAACGGACCTGGCCCTGTGTTCAGATAACAGCCAGATCTTTTGGGCAAACCCCTTCTGCAAAGAGGACGCTCCATGAATTTCACTGAAGGTTTTGAGTCAGTCAGCGTCAACAAAGTGTGCAAGCACTACGGCAACCTCAAGGCGTTGAACAACGTCGATCTGAAGGTCGAGGCCGGGGAATTCATGTCGCTGCTCGGCCCGTCCGGCTCGGGCAAGACGACGCTACTGAGCATTCTGGGGGGCTTTATCCGGGTCAGCTCAGGGAACATTTTGTTCGGCGATCGCGACGTCACCCTGATGCCGCCGCACAAGCGCGAAATCGGTGTGGTGTTCCAGAACTACGCGCTGTTCCCGCACATGACCGTGGGCGAAAACGTGGCCTTCCCCTTGCGTGCACGGGGCGAAAGCGCCAGCAAGAGCCGTGACCGGGTGAAGAACGCACTGGCCACGGTAGAACTCACCGGCTACGAAGATCGCAACATCGCGGCACTGTCAGGCGGTCAGCGCCAGCGCGTAGCACTGGCGCGGGCGATTGTGTTCGAACCCAAGCTGATCCTGATGGACGAGCCGCTGTCGGCACTGGACAAGCAACTGCGCGAAATCATGCAGATCGAGCTGCGCGCCCTGCACAAGCGGCTGGGCGCCACGATGATCTACGTCACCCACGACCAGCGCGAAGCCCTGACCATGAGCGACCGCATCGCAATCATGCGCGGCGGCGAACTGGTGCAGGTCGATACGCCACGGCGCCTGCATGACCATCCATCCAACGATTTCGTCGCCAGCTTCATCGGCGAAAGCACCCTGGTGCCGCTGCAGCGCGATGTAAACAACGGCCTGACCCTGGGCACTACGTCATTGCGCACCACCCGCCCGGTACCGCCATCGGGGGATGTGTTCCTGGCGCTGCAATCGGAGAAACTGCTGCTGGACAACGACAGCTCGGGACCTGAGTGGAACCGTCTGCGTGGCCGGGTTTCCGACATCGTGTTCCAGGGCGAGAGCCTGAAGGTGTTCGTTGACCTTGAAGGCGGCCCGACCGTCAGCCTGCGCCAGGCCAGCCACCACGAAGGCAACCTGAACCTGCCACCGATCGGCTCGCCCATGCTGATGCGCCTGCATCCGGAAGACACCATCGTGGTGCCCCGCGCGGGGGGTTGATTGGCCGTTCCGATGATTTGAAGTCTTACGAAGAATCTGTGGGAGCGAATTCATTCGCGATGCGATGTTTCGGGCGAGGGAACTCTGCCGCCTGTACAGACGCCTCGCGAATGAATTCGCTCCCACAGTCGTGATCGGGGTATATGGGAATCTCCCACAGCGAAATATTTCGTAACCACCCCGCAAAACAGTCGATCCGCCCTCTCCCCGCCCCAACTTCAGCGCTTGTGATTCCCGGCAATCCTTATCCTGATTCCATCACTCGCCACCCTGGCATTCAGCGCCTGACGCTTATTACGGAGAACACGATGAACTCTGCACTGACTGAAAACCAACGCCTGCTGGCCCTGCGTGAACAGCACGTACCGCGCGGTATCGCCACGGCTCACCCGGTGGTTGCCGCCCGTGCTCAAGGTGCCGAGTTGTGGGATGTGGACGGCAAGCGTTATCTGGACTTCGTCGGTGGCATCGGCGTGCTGAACACCGGCCACAGCCATCCGAAGATCGTCGAAGCGGTGCGCCGCCAGATGGGCGAGATTTCCCACGCAAGCTTCCAGGTGGTGGCCTACGAGAACTACATTCAGGTCGCGGCGCGCCTGAACAAGCTGGTCGGAGGAGACGAGCACTACAAGAGCGTGCTGTTCACCTCCGGCGCGGAAGCGGTGGAAAACGCGATCAAGATCGCCCGGGGCTACACCAACCGTCCGGCAGTCATCTCCTTTCGTGGCGGCTTCCACGGCCGTACGCTGCTGGGCGTGACGCTCACCGGCATGAGCCAGCCGTACAAGCAGAACTTCGGCCCCTTCCCTGCCGAGATCTACCACGCCACTTATCCCAATGCCTATCGCGGCATCAGCAGCGAAGACGCCCTGGCTGAACTCGACGAGCTGTTCGCCACCGATGTGGCGCCGGATCGCGTCGCGGCCATCATCATCGAGCCGGTGCAGGGCGATGGCGGCTTCCTCGCTGCACCCAAGGAATTCCTGCAAGCCCTGCGCGCCCGCTGCACCGAGCACGGCATTGTGCTGATCCTCGACGAAATCCAGGCCGGCTTCGGCCGCACCGGCACCCTGTTCGGTTTCCAGCACTCAGGTATCCAGCCGGACCTGGTCACCGTGGCCAAGAGCCTGGCCGGCGGCATGCCGCTGTCCGGTGTGGTGGGCCGCGCCGAGATCATGGACGCGCCGACGCCGGGCGGGCTGGGCGGCACTTACGGCGGCAACGCAGTGGCTTGTGCTGCGGCGCTGGCGGTGCTGGACCTGTTCGAAGAGCAGGATCTGCTGCAACAAGGCGAGACACTTGCTGCCCAGCTCAACGAGGGTCTGCGCGCGCTGCAAAAACGTTACCCGCGCATCGGTGACGTGCGCGGACTGGGCTTCATGCAGGCCATCGAAATGGTCGCCGGTGACGCCAGCAACACCCCCGACGCGGCGCTTGCGCAGAAGGTCATCGACCAGGCGCGCAACGCAGGGCTGCTGGTTATCAAGTGCGGCGTGCATCGCAACGTGGTGCGCTTCCTCGCGCCGCTGGTGACCACACAGGGTCAACTGGCCGAAGCCCTGCAGATGCTCGACAAGGCGCTCGCTGCGGCCTGCTGATAGTCATTGCAGTAACACCGGACCCGACCTGCCAACGCAGCGTCGGGTTCTGGCCTGAACCACGACGGGAAGCGGCACGGCCTTACTCAGGAGCACCTCATGAGAGTCACCCAATACAAAGCGCTGGGCCTGTCCTTCGGTACCCTGGTTGACCGCGAACGGGGCATTCTCGAAGGCCTGCGACCGTTGGCGGTGCAAGGGGAAACCCGCACCAGCGATGCACAGTTGCTCAGCGCCTACCGCCACGTGGCCCAGGAGCTGGCAGGCACGGCGGCGCAGGTCAGTGCAACGGCGTTTCACGGTCAGCTTTACCAGCGTCTGGCGCAACAATTGCAAATCATTCCCGGCTGGGATGAAAGTGTGGCATTCAGTAGCTCTTCGGCCCAGTGGCCCATATTCGAAGACGCTCCAGGTGCCTTGCAGTACCTGAGCAAGTTCTACCGGTTGATACTGATCGCCCCACCCCATGGCATCGACGTACAGGCACTGCGCCTGCGTTTGCCGGTCGAGTTCGACGCTGTCATCGAACCCGGCACTGACGACTGGCATGCGGGCCTTGAGGCCCAATTGCAGCGTCTGGGACTTGAGCGTTCCGAACTGTTACCGGTGCGCAGTACAGAGAGCGATGACCCGTGGATCGACCGGGTCGACTTCCCGGTCTGCACACTGCGCCGCGACCATGACACGCCGTGGAACCATTCGCCTCAGGCAATGGACGGCAAGCGCTGTGAATACGCAAGCCTGGCCGACCTGGCACATGCCCATCAAAAGGCGTTGCTGGCCTGACACGGACTTGATTTGACTTTGCGAGGATTGATCCATGGACGCTGCAACCAAGCTCGACCGTATCGATATCAACATCCTGGTCCAATTGCAGAAAGACGGCCGCATGACCAACGTCAGCCTGGCCGAGGCCGTGGGGCTGTCGCCAAGCCCGTGCCTGCAGCGAGTCAAACGTCTGGAAGCGGCGGGTTATATCAGCGGGTACGAGGCGCACGTCAACCTGGCCAAGTTCGCCAACTCGGTGACGGTGTTTACCGAGGTGACCCTGTCGGACCACAAGCGCGCGGATTTCGTGAAGTTCGAGTCGAGCATCCGCAACATCGACGAAGTGCTCGAATGCCATCTGATCAGTGGTGGGTACGATTATCTGGTGCGTTTCCTGTGCAGCAGCATCGCGCATTATCAGGAGCTGATGGAATCGATCCTGGACAAGAACATCGGCATCGAGAAGTACTTCAGCTACATCGTCATCAAGTCGCCAGTGGTCAAGAGCACAGTGCCGCTGCGCAGCCTGGTTCGCGCGGTTTGATGTACTCGGCTTTTGTGGGAGCCCTGTAATGTGGGAGCCGCCTTGGTGGCGAATGTGGTGGGTCAGTTAACATTGATGTTTCTGACCCACCACATTCGCCACCAAGGCGGCTCCCACATATTTTGCGCATACCTCACCAGCGCGAACGGTCCTGAAAATGAGATCAGGACAAAATACAAAACACCTTGCGCACCGTCTCCTCGCTGCTCCACGCATTGGTCGCCCCCTTGGGCACCACCACCGTCTCGCCAGCCCGCACCACATGGCTGTCACCCTGCTCGGTGGTGAGGGTCACGGCGCCGTCGAGGATGAACATCAGTTCGCTGTAGCTCGGCTCCACCTGTTTGCGCGCATAGGCCTGGCACTCCCACAAGCCGATCCGCAGGTTGGCGACGCTGAACAGTGTCTGGCTCCAGGCGTTGGGCGCCGGCGTGAGCAGCACGTTGGCCGCAGGCGGGTGACTGGGTGGCAAGGGCTGTCGCAGGTCGATCAGGATCGGCTGGCGAGGCATTTCAGCGCAGGCCTCAAGGCCTGGAAACGCCATGAACAGCCGACGCAACGTGCCGCGATGATGCCAGCGCACTGACACCCCGCGCGGCACCACGAAGCAGTCACCCGCGCTCAGTCGCAGATCGAAACCCTCGCCCTGCAAGCGCAACTCACCGGCCTCGACAATGCCCAGCTCGACCCAGGGAAACGCCTCGATCAAGAGGTTGGCGTCCACGCTTGTGGCGCTGCCCACCGCATAGCCCTGCAACGGCTCATGAAAGTGAATCACCCGCCCGGCCGCCAGCGGATCGCCCTGCAGGGCATAGGCTGCACAGGGCAACTGGCGCTCGGAGTGAGGTTGGGAGTAATGCAAAATCGGTGGCATGTGCTCAAGCTCGCTCATCGGCCAATGGCATCGAGAAACTGCTGCCAGCCCGCCGCCAGGCGAACGCCCGGTGCGCGGAAGGCATGTAGGGGAATAGGGTTGAAACCTTCGCCCGCCATCGGGCCGAGATGGACCTTCTCGCCGGCTGTCATCGCCGCCAGTTGCCGGCCCATCCAGGTCGACATCGCCACCCCGCCGCCGTTGTAGCCGATGGCGTAGAAGCTCTGCGGATCGAGCTGTCCGGCGTGGGGCAGATAGTCCAGGGTCATGGCCACAAGGCCCGACCAGCGATAGTCCACCTTGTAATCACGCAGTATCGGAAAGACCACGCCCATGCTGCGCTGCAGGTCATCGAATGCGCTCTGGGAGTCGTCCTTGCCGAACGCGCCGCGCCCGCCAAAGATCAGCCGGTCGCCGACCACCCGGAACCAGCGCAGCATGCGTTTGGTGTCGCCGCACACCTGGCCGCCCGGCATGAGCGCGGCCAGCACATTCTGCGGCAAGGGCTCAGTGGCGATGATCGCACTGCGAAACGGAATCAGGCGGCGATGCAGGGTGTCGGTGGCGCGGGTCTGGTCGGAATAGCCGTTGGTGGCGTAGATCACCTGCCGGGCGCTGACCCGGCCTTGTGGCGTCTGCACCACGACGCGGCCCGCTTCATGGCGCACCTGCTGCGCGGGGCTGTTGATGAAGATTTTCACCCCGTCATCGACCAGATGCTGGGCGATGCCACGGGCGTAGTTCAAAGGGTGAATGCCCCCGGCCTTGGGCGTCAGCAGGCCCCCTGCGAAGATGTTGGCGCCGGTGGCTTCGCGTACCTGCTCGGCGGAAATCATCACCGAGGACGCGCTGCCGGTTTCGCGCTTGATCCAGTTGGCGGTGGATTCCAGGCCAGCCAGCGCATGCACGTTATGCGCGGCAGCGATGTGCCCGCCCAGCTTGAGTTGCGCGTGGGTCAGGCCGAGGGTCTCGACCATCTCGACCAGGCTGTCCACGGCGGCATAGCCGGTGCGGTACAGGTGCAGTGCCGTATCGCGATCAAAGCGCGCCATCAGTGCGGCAAACCCCACGCGAAACTTGGGCGACACCACTCCGCCGTTGCGCCCGCTGGCGCCCCAGGCCAGGGTGTTGGCCTCGACGATCAAGGGTTCGCGCCCGCTGCGGGCAATGTGATGCGCGGCCGAGAGGCCGGTATAACCGGCGCCGATGATCACCACGTCGCACTGCCGCTCGCCTTCCAGCGATTGCAGTGCAGGTGCAGGTTGGGCGGTGGCCGCCCATAAACTCTGAACAGTCATGCCAGTTTCTCGGCTCGATAAGTAGGAACGCTGCGCACGCCCGTAGCAGCACGGCTTGCCGGCGGGAGCGGTGTGTCTGAAAAAATGTTTCGCCTGACACACCGCCCCCGCCGGCAAGCCGCGCTGCTACGGGTTCAGGTACAAAATCAACCCAGCTCTTTCTCAACCGCGTCGGCCAGTTGTGCCAGCGAAGTGAAGTGGTAGTGCGGCTCGGTGCGCTCGGATTCCAGGGTGCCGCCGGTGCCTTTCTGGGCGAAGCGACGTTCGATCCAGCAGGTCTGATAGCCCAGGCGCATCGCCACGCCGATGTCGTGGTACTGGCTCTGGGCGACGTGCAGGATCTGGTCGAAAACGATGCCCTGGGTCGATGCGAGCACGCCGCGGGTGTAGGCGAAGAACTGCGGATCAGGCTTCTCGAACTGCACGTCATCGACGGTCACGCGCACGTCGAACGGCTGGTCGAGGGTTTCGGCCATGTGGTTCAGCGCCCAGATCTGCGAGTTGGTGGTCGCCACCAGCTTGAAGTGCTTGCGCAGGCGCTTGAGGGCTTCGATCGAGTCCGGGAACGCCGGGAAGTTTTTCACCGACAGCGCCAGGCCACGAGCGTACTCGTCGTTGTCCGGCAGGCCCAGCTTGGCCGCAATGACGTGGTAGCAGCGCTCCAGATCGTCCGGCCACCAGCCCGAATCGGTGGAGGCACGTGCTTCGCGATAGGCCTTGAGGATGTCGTCATCGCTGTGGGCCTTGCCCGCTTCGCCCGATACTTCACGCACATGGGCCAGAATGCCGGCTTCGAAATCGATCAGGGTGCCGACAACGTCGAACGTCAGGGCTTTGAACTGCTTGAAAGACATAGGGCGCTCCGCAAGAAAAGTCGTGGGAATAAAAATCACTGGACGGGTCCATTATCTGCCCCGTATCTCACGAAATATTCTGTTTTGCGCAGCCTGTGAGGCATAACCTACTGTTTTTCTACTTGTCGTGCGGCACCTGTGCTCAAAGGCTCGATTCCAGGGTCGCGGCCAGCCCGAGATGAGGGTAAAGCGCGTCGATTTTCAGCAAGTCTTCACGCATTTCCTCGATGATCCAGTCGCGCACGCTTTCCACGACCGGACGCACCGGCCGGTTGCCCGGTACCACCAGGCAGCAGCGCCGCGAGGCGACGCGAACGGCATCGGTTGCGGGTACCAGTTCGCCCTTGCACAACGAGTTCGACACCACATTCAGCCAGCCCAGCGCGATGCCCTGCCCCAACAGCGCAGCCTGCACCACCACCGCGTAATCGGAGAACACCAGGGTGTTATCGACACGGCCTGCTGTCTCGAAAGCGGCTCCCCAGCCGCGGTCCTGGTTGTCCATGCTGATGAGGGTCGGCACCTGTTTCTTGCGTTTGTCGTGCAGCACGTCGGCCTGGTACTGCGGGTTGCATACCGGTAGCAGTATTTCCGGAAGAACCAGTGTATCCGTGGCTTTCAGGCTGCCTGCCTCGAGGTAGCGCATGCCCAGGTCGACGTCCACCAGCGGGCCGCCGATCTTGCCGGACATCAGTTGGTAACGCATGTCCACCGTGGGAAAGCGCTGGTGGAAACGGCTCATGCGCGGCATCAGCCAGTGAGTGGTGAAGGCCGTCGAGACCGACAGCGTGACCGTCTCGACGCCTGTGGCCCGGGCTTCGATTTCACTGATCGCCGACTCGATGACACCAAAGCCTTCCTGCACCCGGCGATACAAAATGCTCCCGCTTTCGGTCAGCCGTGCACCGCCGCGCACCCGCTCGAACAGTTGCACGCCGAGGTGTTCCTCAAGACGCGACAACATGCGGCTGACTGCCGGTTGACTGACGCACAGCTCATCCGCCGCCCGGGTGAAGCTGCCACACCGGGCAGCGGCTTCGAAGACGAACAGTGAACTGGCGCTGGGGAGCTTTCGACGTAGGTTTGACATGACGTGAGATTATGCCTGTTGCAACTATTAGTAAATTGTCCGTTGCAAAATCCTCTGCCTATTCTTGCGAGCGAATGCGTGTGGCTTTCTAGGGCTCAAGCTCCGGTATCCGCCACACCTCTTTCTTCTTCCCCACGAGACTGTCCTTGCCATGGAAAACGCCCTGAAGTTTTACATCGACGGCCACTGGGTCGAGCCCCTTGGCCGCGAGCGCCTGGCGGTAATCGACCCGGCCACCGAGCAACCCTTCGGCGAGATCGCCATGGGCAACACTGCCGACGTCGAAGCTGCCGTCAGCGCCGCCCGCCGTGCCTTTCCCGCGTTTGCCAGCACCTCTCCCGCGCAGCGCAAGCAGTTGCTGGAAAGGATTCTTGAGGCCTTCATGGCGCGCTACGACGACATCGCCGAGGCGATCAGCCGTGAGGTCGGTGCGCCCAAGGCCTTGTCCCATGATTGGCAGGCCGGTATCGGCAAGCGCCACCTTGAGCAACTGCTGCGCACCCTCGACACCTTCGAATTCGAGAAATCCCGTGGCACCACGCGCATCACCCAGGAGCCCGTGGGAGTGGTGGCCTTGATCACGCCGTGGAACTGGCCCATCAACCAGATCGTCTGCAAGGTCGCGCCCGCGCTGGCGGCGGGCTGCACCATGGTCCTCAAGCCCAGCGAAATCGCCCCGATCAACGCCCTGCTGTTCGCCCAGGTGATGCACGATGCAGGCGTTCCTCCCGGTGTTTTCAACCTTATCAATGGCGATGGCCCGACCGTGGGCGCGGCGTTGTCGGCTCATCCGCAGGTGGACATGGTGTCGTTCACCGGCTCGACTCGCGCAGGGACAGAAATCGCTCGCCTGGCAGCGCCGACCGTCAAGCGTGTGCATCAGGAACTGGGTGGAAAATCGGCGAACATTCTGCTCGACGACGTGGACCTGGAAAGTGCCGTGACTGCGGGGGTCAACAGTTGTTTTGGCAACAGCGGCCAGTCGTGCAATGCGCCGACACGCATGTTGGTGCCCGCGTCGCTGCACGACCGCGCTGTGGAAATCGCTCGACGTGCCGCCCTCGCCCACCACCTGGGCGCGCCTCAGGATGAGCAGACCACGATGGGGCCGGTGATCAGCCAGCGCCAGTTCGATGGCATTCAACGGATGATCGCGATTGGCATCGACGAGGGCGCGCAACTGGTGTGCGGTGGGCCGGGGCGGCCGGAACATTTGCCGACGGGGTACTACGTGCAGCCGACGATTTTCGCCAACGTCAGCCAGGACATGACCATCGCCCGCGAAGAAATCTTCGGTCCGGTGCTGGTGATCCAGCCTTATCAGGACCAGGCCCAGGCCGTGGAAATGGCCAACGACAGCCTATTCGGCCTGGCCGCCTACGTGCAGTCATCGAACCTTGCCCGCGCACGGGAAATCGCCCTGCAGATGCGCGCGGGCAGCGTGTACCTCAACTACCCGGACTGGGATGCGGCAGCGCCTTTTGGCGGTTACAAACAATCGGGCAATGGCCGTGAGTATGCAGAGTTCGGGCTTGAGGCATTTCTGGAAACCAAGGGGATCGTGGGCTGGGGCCACTGACCCGCCGCCCCCCCCCCCCGTAGCAGTCCGGCTTGCCGGCGTCAGCGACCTCAGGGACGCCTTCGCAGGCAAGCCAGCTCCCACAGGTTTTAGCGCCAAGCCGGACTGCTACGTTGTAGAGATCAATCAGCCCCGGCCATCTGCCCACTGGCCTGCACAACCGAATCTTGCGCCTTGATCAAATCCGCCATCCGCTCGGCAATCATGATGGTCGGCACGTTGGTGTTGGCACACGGAATCGACGGCATCAACGACGCATCGCACACCCGCAATCCATCCACGCCAATCACTCGCCCGTCCCCGGTCGTCACTGCATGCAGATCATCGGCCCGGCCCATGCGGCAAGTGCCGGAGGGATGCCAGGTACCGCCCACGTTGCGCTGCACGAATTCGGTCAGCGCCGCATCATCGGCGAGCAATTTTTCCAGGGTCACGCCTTGAGTGATCAGCCCATGCACCAGCGCCTTGCGCAATGGCCCGGCGATGTCCAGCAACAGGCTCAACGCCCCGCGCTGCACGCCGTTGAACCAGCCGGGCATCGCCACCTTCGCCACCCGGGGTGAATAGCTCGATGCAAACACCACGCTGCGCTCACCCGACAGATCCTCGGCGGACAGCGTCCGCGCACCAAACTTAAGCGCCTGCTTCAAGCGCTCAAGATCGCGCGAATCGCTGAGCATCTCGAAGCGCACCTGCGGCTCTTGCCGAGGGTCGTTCGACGCCAGTCGCACACGCCCACGTGAATAGGATTTGTTGACCCAGAAAAACAGCGTGCCCAGCCGATAACCGATGGAGTGCCAGCCCGAGCGCGACAGAATCGCGCCGTGCATGTCACCGGGCACGGTGTTCGGCAAGCCCGAAGAAAAACGCACGATGGCCTGCTCGTGATGCTCGTCGGGAAACGGCGTGCGGCCCTGCGCCGTCAGCAGGGCCGACACGGCAATCGACGGATGCTCCATCAGATTGCCGCCGACACCCGGCCGATGGCTTTGCAGCGTGATGCCCAACGACACCAGTTCGTCAGCCGGTCCGATACCGCTGCGCATCAATACCGCCGGGCTGTGAATTGCACCGGCGCAGACAATCACCTCGCGGGCCAGCACCGACTCGGCCTCACCATCCTCACGCAGAATATGCGCGCCAATGGCCCTGCCCGACTTGATTAACACACGATCCACCACGCAGTGGGTGCGAATGGTCAGGTTGGGGCGGCGCCGCACCTCATCGGTGAGGTAACACACTGAAGTGGGAATGCGCTCGCCCTGCTCGCTGACGCCAATCGCGCCCACGTACACGCCGTCTTCCCAAGGGCCATTCTGATCAGGCTTGTGCGAAAGCCCGGAACGCCCGAGGGTTTTCATGACTGCTTTGACAAACGGCGACAAGCGCTCCTGCGGCGTGCGCCGAATCCTCACCGGGCCGCTGTGCCCATGCAACCGGGCATGCTCGGCGCCGCTGAAATCCGTGTCGTTTTCCAGCTTGCGAAAGTACGGCAGGCACGTGTCCCAGCACCAGCCATCTGCGCCCTGTTGCTGCCATTCGTCATAGTCTGCTGGCGCGCCACGGTTGGTCATCAGCGCATTGATGGCAGAGCCACCGCCAAGGATGCGCGCCTGCTCGTATCGCCGTTCGGCGCGGGCCCCGTTGCCCATCCAGGCGCTGAGCCGCTGCCAGATATTGCTCACGTCCAGATAGGCCCGCCCCGGATAACGGCTGCGGATGTCAGGCGGCATGTTGCCCTGGGAAATATCCCGCCCGGCCTCGATCAGGCAGACATTTTTGTCGGGGTCTTCGGAGAGTCGGGCGGCGAGCACGCAGCCCGCCGAACCGCCGCCGAGAATCAAGTAATCGATCATCACCCGCCCCGCTTACTGAACGAACTTGAGCCAGCGATCCTTGGCCGCGACACCTGCCGCCGACGCCCACCACTCCTCGGACATCAGGGCCTGTTTCGCCGCGTTATCCGGCGAGCTTGGCAGTTCTTTCGCACGCTGCTCGGTGATCTTGCCGGTGCCGAACGCCGCCGGATTGCCCGGACCATAATCGATGTACAGCGGCAGGTTGGCCTGCAGCTCAGGCGAAAGCGCTTCGTTGATGAACTTCACCGCCGATGCGTAGTTCGGTGCGTCCTTGAGGATGCACAACTGGGTGTTCTGCAGCAGGCCGTCGTTGTAGGTGAAGGCGACGTCAGGGTTGCTCTTCTGCACGGCACTGGCGCGGCCGTTCCAGATCATCAGCATGTCGACTTCGCCATCGGCCAATAGCTGCGCCGACTGCCCGCCAGAAGTCCACCACACGGCGATGTTCGGCTTGATCTGCTCAAGGCGCTTGTAGGCGCGGTCGACGTCCAGCGGGTAGAGTTTGTCGCGAGGCACGCCGTCGGACAGCAATGCCGCTTCCAGGGTGCTCATGGGGTCATTGCGCAGCGCGCGGGTGCCGGGAAAATTCTTCACGTCCCAGAACTCGGCCCAGGTCTGGGGAATCTTTTTCAGGGTTTTCTTGTTGTAGCCGATCACCGACGAATAGAACTCGTAGGCGACCGAATACGGCGTGCGGTATTGCTCGGGCATGCTCTTGACGTTGGGCATCTTGCTCAGGTCCAGCGGCTCGATCAGCCCTTCCTTGCCGCCGCGCACGCAGTTTGAAGGCGGGGTGTCGATCACATCCCACACCGGCTTTTTCGCCTCGCCCATGGCCTTGACCATCGGCCATGCGTCCGGCGCGCTGTCCTGTTTGATGGTCAGGCCGAGGGTTTTCGCAGCGGGGTCGAGAATGGCCTTGGTCTGGGCTTCCTGATAGGTGCCGCCTTGGGAGACGAAGGTAATCTGATCGGCCATGGCGGACGTCGCACATGCCACCGAAAGGCTCAACAGGGAAATGACGGAACCGAAAGCTGCAGCAACAGACAAGGTTTTCATGGCAAATCATCCTGGACGTAGATTAATTCGGCAGCGCTAAAAACCTTCGACGGACACCCGATACCGGGATGCTTCGCTCAGGTTTGCTTTTTTTGTTTATCCGAGCGGGACATCAGGACGTTACAAGAGCATGACGATGGGCGGCAATGCACGATTAGTCAGGATAAACATAACTTCAAGTTATTCTTTGACTATGCGGGAGCCGGTCAACGAATCGCAGCAAAAGGCAAGCGCTTGCCCAGCGCTTCGGCCAGGTAATGCACGAACACGGAAATACGTTGCGGGATATGTCGCCGGTGCTGATACACCGCGAAGATGTCACCGGGCGGCGCCTGAAAGTCATTTAGCACAGCCCGCAGGCGTCCCGATTCCAGATGTTCCTGCACGTCCCAGCGTGAGCGCAGAATCAGGCCGTGACCTTCCAGCGCCAGGCTCACGGCAACCTCGCCATCGTTGCTCGACAGCGTACCACTGACCTTGTGGGAATACTCGCGACCGTCCTTGTGAAAACGCCAGATGGCGTAATCGCTGCCGAACTGGCGCAGGACGATGCAGTTATGCCGCGCCAGATCGGCCACCTGCAAAGGCTCAGGCATAGCTTCAAGGTATCGAGGTGAGCCGCAAAGAATGCGTGGATTGTCGAGCAACCGCACACCGATCAGCCGCGAATCGGGAGGTTCACCCATGCACAGGCCGATGTCGAACTGATCGTCGAGCAGGCTCAGCGGCAGACTGGTCAGCTCCAGGGAAATCTCCAGTTCCGGGTGCAACCGGGCGAATTCAGACACCACAGGCGCCAGGTGCCTTCTGCCGAATCCCAGCGTGCCGTTGATCCGCAAACGCCCGCGCAACGTGGGCTGGCGACTGCTCAGCGCACTCTCCAGTTCTTCGAGCTGGCGCAATATCGGTCGCCCGCCTTCCAGATACTGCGAGCCTTCCGGGGTCAGCGACAGCCGCCGCGTGGTGCGTTGCAGCAACTGCACGCCCAGCCGCGCTTCCAGTTGGCTCAGGCGCTTGCTTACCGCAGGCAGCGACAACCCGAGATGCCGCGCCACTTCGGTCAGGCTGCCGCGTGTTGCCACGTGCTGGAAGAAACTCAAGTCATCGATCGTGCTCACGGATTGTTTACCAAAATCTAAGAATGGATTTCCTTGAAGACTAATTATTAATCAGCAAATGCGCCATACACTGGCGCTGCCCACCTTCAACTTCAGGAGCCGAACCATGAGCAAATCCCGTTACAAGATCGCGGTCATTCCCGGCGACGGCATCGGCAAGGAAGTCATGCCCGAAGGCGTTCGCGTGCTCGACGCCGTGGCCGACAAACATGACCTTGAGTTGCAATGGGACTGGTTCGACTTCGCCAGCGCCGACTACTACCTGGCCCACGGCAAGATGATGCCGGACAACTGGTTCGAACTGCTCAAGGGCTACGACGCGATCTACTTTGGCGCGGTGGGCTGGCCGGATGTGGTGCCCGATCACATTTCGCTGTGGGATTCGCTGCTGCAGTTTCGCCGCGAGTTCGACCAGTACGTCAACCTGCGCCCTTGCCGCCTGATGCCCGGCGTGAAAGCGCCGCTGGCCAACCGCAAGCCCGGCGACATCGATTTCTGGGTGGTGCGCGAGAACACCGAGGGCGAGTATTCCAGCGTCGGCGGCAAGATGTTCCCTGGCACCGAGCGCGAGATCGTGCTGCAGGAAACCGTGATGACCCGGGTCGGCGTGGACCGCATTCTCAAGTTCGCCTATGACCTGGCGCAGAGCCGGCCGAAGAAGCACCTGACGTCGGCCACCAAGTCCAACGGCATCGCGATCACCATGCCGTACTGGGACGAGCGCGTCGCCGAGATGGGCAAGAAGTACCCCGACGTGAACGTCGACAAGTACCACATCGACATCCTCACCGCGAACTTCGTCCTGCACCCGGACTGGTTCGATGTGGTCGTGGCGAGCAACCTGTTCGGCGACATTCTTTCGGACCTGGGCCCGGCCTGCACCGGCACCATCGGCATCGCGCCGTCGGCCAACATCAACCCGGAACGCAACTTTCCGAGCCTGTTCGAGCCGGTGCACGGTTCGGCGCCGGACATCGCCGGCAAAGGCATC